>ULSG01050004.1_pt1 | contig 124373 bp, 83 predicted proteins | sample 1956191 | NCBI WGS metagenome assembly ULSG01 (sample SAMEA4835703, study PRJEB28245) | human gut metagenome | biome: gut microbiome; material: fecal sample | place: Denmark | collected 2008 | reverse complement strand
ACGGCTCTTCCGATGGTTCGGGAGAGCTTTGTAATTTATTTGCCCAAAGGGATGGGCGGATAAAGGTTATCCACCAGACGAATGCAGGTCAGAGTGCAGCCAGGAATAGAGGTTTGGCGGTAGCTCAAGGTGAACTCCTTGGTTTCGTGGATAGCGACGACTGGATTGAACCGGATATGTACGAATTCTTGTATCACTTACTGAAAGAGAATGGGGCGGATATATCCATTTGCTCGCATTATATAGAAACTGCCGTAAAGACCAGAGTGAAGCACTCTTCTGGGCAATTCTCCAGCTTTTCTCGTGAAGAAGCTATCCGAACATTGGTAGAAGATAAGCGTATAAGAAATTATATGTGGGATAAGTTGTATAAGCGTCAATTATTTGCTGGAATATATTTTCCGGTAAATAGAGTTTTTGAAGATATTGCAGTTTCTTATCAGATATTTTATAAAACGCAGAAAGTCGTTATGCAAGACTGTCCTAAATATCATTATTTGAAACGTGAAGGAAGTACTACTCAAGGTAAATTGTATAATTACGAAAAGGAATATCTGCTCTTTCAAACTGTCTATGAACAAGTGAAATTTGTGCGAGAAAAAGAAATATGGGATAAAGCTCCTTATTGTGTACATGAACGGGGAATTCATTTGATTGACCATTTGATGATGCTTCCTCAATCTTCTTTGATAGATGATGTTATCAATGATGTATTAGCCAGAATGCAGGAGTTTGATAATGTGTCGTGGCCGCAATTGGATGTTATGCATATATTTAAGCGCCGTATGATGTATTGTCATCTAAAGGTTTATAGATGTATTTACCGTTTAGTGAGGACATTCTTCAAATCTAAACGGTATAAATTCCAAACATTATAACTTTAATTGAATCTCAATAATGAATAAAGCAAGGGTTATAGCTTTTTATCTACCTCAATTTCATCCAATACCAGAAAACGACAGATGGTGGATGAAAGGTTTTACGGAATGGACTAATGTAGGAAAGGCACGTCCATTGTTTCCAGGACATTATCAGCCTAAGGTGCCGGCAGATTTGGGATATTATGATTTGCGAGTGCCGGAAACACGTAAGGCGCAAGCTGACATGGCAAAAGAATATGGTATCGAAGGCTTTTGTTACTGGCATTATTGGTTTGGAAATGGAAAGAGACTCTTAGAGCGCCCGTTTAATGAAGTATTGTCTTCTGATGAACCGGATTTTCCTTTTTGTCTGGCTTGGGCTAATGAGTCATGGAGGGGCTTTTATCACGGCATAAAGAGCAAAGATACTTTGATAAATCAGCTTTATCCGGGAGAACAAGATTATATAGCTCATTTCCACGAGGTATTACCTGCTTTTAAAGACCATCGCTATATTACAGTGGATGAGAAACCGTTGTTTATGGTTTATCATCCTTTGGATCATCCGGAGATGAAAGAGTTCATTGAACTCTGGCGTACTTTAGCTGTGCAGAATGGCTTGAAGGGGGTTTATTTCATAGGACAAACCTATCATTTGAAAGAAGAAAAAGAGAGACTTATGAAAATGGGGTTTGATGCTATTAATGTTGTACGCTTGTTTGACTTTGAGAAGAAAGCTGCTCTGACTTATAAATATGCGAAATGGAAACATAAAATATTTCGTATTCCTAAGGTTGTGGAGTATAAGAAGGCCAGTTCTTTCTTTGTGGGTGATGAAGAATATGAAGAGAATATTATACCTACCATTATTCCTAACTGGGATCATTCTCCACGTTCCCGTGGTAAATCGTTGGTCTTGAATCACGCTGAACCTTCTTATTTTGCCCGACATATGAAAGAAGCGATAAAGCGTATTGAGAATAAGCCTTTAGACCATCGGCTTGCATTTGTAAAATCATGGAATGAGTGGGCTGAAGGGAACTATCTGGAACCGGATTTACATTATGGAAAACGTTATCTGGAAGTGATAAAAAAGAATGTTGTAGAGGGATGATTTCTATGGAAGAAAAGATAGCAATTGTTATTCCGGCATATAAGTGCCGCTTCCTCCGACAGACATTGGATTCTATTGTCGTACAGACTTGTCGGAGTTTTACTGTTTACATAGGTGATGATGCAAGTCCTCAGAATCTGAAGGAAATTGTTTCTGATTATGCGGATAAAATGAATATTGTCTATCGACGTTTTGATACTAATCTGGGTGGAGTGGATTTGCCGGGGCATTGGGACCGTTGTATAGCACTTGCAAAAGAACCGGTTGTTTGGTTCTTTTCAGATGATGATTTGATGCCGCAGGACGGGGTAGAGCGTATTATAAAAGCATTAGAATGCTATGGTACGAGGCATGGGATGTTCCGTTTTCCCCTTGCTGTGATAGATGAAAATGGCAAGATAATACATAAAAATCCTTCATTGCAGGAATATCCGGTTTCGGGCTATCAGTTTTTGTTGGATAAATTGGAAGGAAGAATTTATTCGGCTGCTTGTGAATATGTTTTTACTCGTGATATATATGAACGGATAGGCGGTTTTGTGAAGTTTCCATTGGCGTGGTGTTCAGACGATGCAACGTGGACAAGCATAGGTGAAAATGCAGGTGGAATGATTCCTTTGCCGGGTAAGCCGGTTTGTTGGCGAAATGTGATGGGCGAGAATATAAGTTGTTCCTTCAATTATGATGAAGAGAAGATAGTAGCTACAAGGCAATTTATAAAATGGGTTTCAGTTTTTTACTCGGACAGACTTCAAGATAGAAAACTACAGCATGCGATAAAGAAATATGCCCATACGATATTGCATTATAGTTTGCAAGATCGTTATAAATTACATGATCTTATGGGTATTTGTCGTAGTTTATGGTATATTTGCCCTTCTGTATCATTAAGTGTGGCATTCCGCATGTGTAAGTTGAAACTTAGAAATCGAAAGAGATAATGAAGAAAATTCTTTTTATACTTCCTTGTGTGCCTTATCCGTTGACTGCTGGAGGTAATCAGGCCTTTTTCAATATGGTGGAATATATCCGGCACAAAATGTCTGTGTCTTTGTTGCTTTCTCCGGAAAATAAGGAGATGAATGATGTCGAAAGTTTAAGGGCTTTATGGACAAATGTTGATTTCTATCTTTTTAGGGAAGAAGATGCAGAACCTAAGACTCGTTGCCCCCGATATTACCGTTGGTTAAAAAAGATGTCTGAATCCATTTCCCGCAAGATGCAACGGCAACTGTATTCTTTTCAGCAAGAGCGTCCGTATAAGAATATGACGTTGAAGAATTCTTGTTTTAAACCTTTTCCCAAGGCATACGTAGAGTATGTGTCTGACATCTCACGTCGTGGATTTGATATTATTCAGGTTGAGTTCTATCCATTGATAACATTGGGGTATCTATTGCCAAAAGATGTACAAACAGTGTTTGTGCATCATGAACTGAGGTATATACGTAATGAAAATGAAATGGAATGCCTTACTCATGTAACAGATGAAGACAAGATGCTCTATGGCATTGCTAAGGATATGGAGAAAGCCGCTTTACGTCAATATAAGCATGTAATTGCATTGACGGATATTGACCGTTTATTGTTGGCAGACTTGGTTGGACAAGAATGCAATATTTATGTTTCTCCGGCAGTGGTACAGATAGAGTCTGCTTATGACAGAATTGTGAAGTCGGCCTCTGTTCGTCTGACATTTGTTGGAAGTGAAAATCATTACCCGAACCAGGATGCAGTAGATTGGTTTTGTCATGAAGTAGCCCCTTGTTTGCGTGTTCAGGGTTTTAAATTTGTTTTTCAAGTGATTGGGACATGGAAGAGCCGTTACGTGAAAAGTCTTCAGGCAGTATGTCCGGAAATGGAGTTAGTGGGTTATGTGGAGGATTTGCGGGAATACTTGAATGGGAGTATCGTTCTGGTGCCAATTCGTATTGGTAGTGGTATGAGGATGAAAATATTGGATGCGGTTTCCTCTATGGCTTCTTTTGTAACTACGACAAAAGGAGTTGAGGGAATTGACCTACGTCACAATGAAGAGTGTTTGATTGCTGATAGCGCAACTGATTTTGCAGCAGCAGTCATTCGTTTGGAAGCGGATAAAAAATTGCAAGTCAGGCTGGCGACGCAAGCATTGAAGCGTTTGCGTGAACTTTATAATCCTCAGGAAATGTTGGAGAGAAGACTGGCTGTTTATGATGAGATATTGCAAAATAATACAAACTAATAGCATCAGATTATGCTTTCAATCATAATTTGTTCGGTATCTCCCGAACGTTTGGAGCAAGTAACCCGGAATATTCATGATACTATTGGTGTTGATTATGAAATCATTGCTATTGATAATCGTGAAAAACAATGGCCGATAGCGCGTGCGTATAATGAGGGAGCTTCTCGGGCACATTATCCCTTTCTGTTTTTTGTCCATGAGGATGTAAAGTTTCATTCGGTAGGCTGGGGAAAGTGCATTGAGAAGAAACTTAAGGAACCGGATTGTGGGGTGATAGGTTTTGCCGGTAGTAAGGTGAAATTGAAATGCTATTCGGGATGGGGAGATGTGTATAAGTGGGATGTTATATTCTATTATCAGAGCGTTGGAACTGAAACCCAATTTCGTGTAGCATCGGTTACTATGGAGCATCCTTTTAAGGAAGTGCTGGTATTGGATGGCTTTGCCATGTTTGTGCGTAAGGATGTATGGGCTAAATATCCTTTTGATGAGGAATTGTTGACGGGTTTCCATTGTTATGACTTGGATTTTACATTGCAAATAGCTGCGGATCGTTGTTATAAAAATTATGTATGTTGTTCTTCTGAGGTCTTGATAGAGCATTCTTCACAAGGGAATTTTAATCAAAGTTGGTATCAAGATACGATTAAAATGCACAAATTGAAGTGGAATAAGATGCTTCCAATGAAAATAGAGGGATTTGAATTGGGAGAAAAAGAAATGAGGAAGCAGGAAGAATATACCTTCAGTGTCTTTTTGCGTAAGTTATTGAAAGCGGGATATCCTGAGGCGAAGGTGGTGCTGAAGGACTTTTTAGCTTACCCTTATTCATGGAAACATTTACAGCACTGTATTAAATATGTGTACAAATATCTTGTAAGCTAATTGTGGTTGCTATGAAATTGGTTTTTTTATCACATGTTAGTGATTGTGCCGGAGGAGCACAAAGATGTTTATTGGATCTATTGCGGGGGCTTAAGCATATTCACCCTGATTGGCAACTCTATATGGTTCTTCCTGGTCCGGGAGATTTGCTTGATGCCTGCTCCCCTTATATTGATGGCTATAGGTTCTTACAAATGGAATGGTGGCTTGTAGGTAAGGACATGGATATCGGCACGAGAGAGAAGCTTTCTTATATTCGTAAACTATCGAAGTATTCCATTAAATTAACCCGTTACTTGAGAAGGATAAAGCCGGACTATGGAATGACAAATACTGTGGTTTTTCCTCATTTGGCAATATCATGTAAGATGTTAGGGATAAAGCACTGTTGGTTTATCCATGAGATACCTGATGTGACTTGGCTGAATCTTAATCCTGTTTTTGAATTTCGTTTTATCTTTAGAGCGATTGATAAATTATCAAATAAGATATTGGTAACTTCCAGATATGCAGAGTTTCATTATCAAAAGGTGATGACAAGCGCAAAAATAAGCAGCATCACCCAAGCTGTAGAATTGCCGATGACGGTTGGAGTGGATGTGAAATGTGATAGACATACGCGGTATACTATCTTGTTGGTCGGCGCTTTTGACTCTAATAAGGGACAGATGGAACTTTTGCAGGCGGTAAAGAGAATAGTGGCTGAAGGGAAGGATATTCTTTGTTATCTGGTTGGCCCGGATGTTGGCTTTATGCCCAAATGCCAAAAATATATTCAAGATAATGGTCTGGATAACAATGTAAAAATTGTCTCTTACACGCAACAGGTGGTTTCTTATTATGCTTTGGCTGACGTTGTGTTGGTTTGTTCCACTTTTGAAACTTTTGGTAGGGTTGCTGTAGAAGCTCAGAAATGCGGGTTGCCATTAATCCTTTCTGATGTGGGGGCAAATCCGGAACGCATTGAGGATGGAGTGAATGGGCTCCTTTACCAGAAAGGAAATATTGCGGAATTAGCAGAAAAGATAGAAATATTGCGGGATGAAAACGTTAGAAAAATGCTCTCCAAAAACATCGATTCCATTGCAATAGAGGAAAAGTATGGTATTGATAACTTTGCATCAAGTTTCTGTACTTTGTTGGGCTTGTAGAATGTAATTGTAAATATGATGAACGATACCCTTTCTCCCTTAGTCTCTATTATAATTTGTGTCTATAATGGTGAGAAATATTTAGAGAGATGCCTTCAAAGTGCTATGTCCCAATCCTACAAGAATATAGAGATCATCGTGGTCAATGATGGAAGTATGGATAATACTCCGGTCATTATAGAAAATTATGTAAAGTTGGATTGTCGTATTATTGTTATAAACAAACAGAATGGAGGAATATCCGAAGCGAGAAGAATAGGTGTGAATCGGGCACGGGGGAAATATATACAGTATTTGGATTGTGATGATGTTTTGATGAGCAATGCGATAGGATGTTTGGTGAACCGTGCTGAGGAGACTCAAGCCGATGTTGTTGTTGCTCCTTTCTTTTTTTGTGAAGATGGCGGAAGAAAGGAGTCGGACAGCATGGAGTTTGAACAAATGTCCGGGATTGAATATTTAAAATGTATCCTCTGTTCAAGGGCATATTGGGCTATGTGGACCAAGTTTCATTTACGTTCTTTATATGATGAGGGGATTGAAAGGCTCGGCATCTCGTTTGGAGAAGATGTTGCTTTGTCTACGCAGATTTTAGTTCGTTCGGGAAAAGTTGTTTCTATAAATACTCCGATTCTTGATTATTATGTTTATTCCTCTTCGGTATCTCACGATTTGGGAGAGAGAGCATATCTTGATTTCAATGTTTATGTGCGCTGGTTTGATGACTATATAGAACGGAACGGATTGCATGAGGAATTTGCAAGAGAATTAGCTTTGTTCCATATAAAGAATACTCAAGCGCGGCTCCATTGGAAAAAGGTAAAGGATGTTAATAAAGAAATGAATCGGTTGATGATAGGGCTTGGGGATTATCCGGAATTTTGGAAATTACTGTCACGCCGTGAGAAGAAGATAGTTACTACTTATAGGTTATCATCGTTGTTGGGATATTGGAGACTGTATTATTATAATTGGAAAAATAAATTATAGAGAAATGAAAATCATAGAAAGGTGGAAGAAAAGCCTGTATAGAAAGGCTGTAAAACATAGACTGATAGCCCCTCAAGTGATAGTACTTATGGATGGCGGAGTTTGTTCTCAGATGCACCAATATCTGCTGGGTAGAATTTTTGAAAATGGAGGACATAAAGTGCTCTATGATTTGTCTTTCTATGAAGAGTGGGGAACAGATATGAATTACCAGTTTGTACGTAACTTCGATTTGTTGAAGGCTTTTCCTTACTTAAAAGTGAAGTCCGCTTCTAAACTGGCTTTGTCTGTCTATAAGAAGAAATATTTTAATTTGGGTAATAATACTTATGGCAGGCAGGATGACTTCTCTTTTCTACAAAAGAAGCCTCCGGTCTATTTAGGTGGTTATTATCATGTTCCGGCTGATATTTGGCTTCCGGTATTCCGGTCGCTTTTTAGAGTAATGCCCGAGGTGCTGGATGCACAGAATAAATTGCTGTATTCAGAGATTGATTCACGTCCTTGTTCCGTAGCTGTTCACGTAAGGCGTGGGGACTTGAAAGTAGAAATTCCGGCTTACGGCAAACCTGCTTCATTGGAGTATTTCAAGTCGGCAGTGACTTATATGCAGGATAGGGATATGTCTTCTTTCTTCTATTTCTTTTCAGATGAGCCGGATTGGGTGAGGGATGAACTTATTCCGCAACTTTATCTTACGGAAGGTAATTGTAAGATTGTTGATATAAACGGTTCTGATAAGGGGTATATGGACTTGTTTCTGATAGCTCGTTGCAAGCATCAGATTACCAGTAAAGGGACTTTAGGTAAATATGGTGCTCTTTTAGGAGATAATTCAGAGAAAATGGTGGTGCTTTGTAATGATGAAGTGGAATATCCATGGAAAGAATTACTTCAAAATGCCATATTTTTATAGATTCGGCTCAGTGGTTGTCTCTGTTTTCGTAAGTAGTGATTTTATTTCTATGTTGAACAGTTTGTTTCTTGTATATCGGCAATAAAAAGTGTGGAGAGGGTTTTCGTGCCCTTTTCCACACTATTAAATCTTAGAAGAAATACCCCACGGAGAGCATCAAGTTGCGGTTTTTGTTTCCGCTATCTTCTATATTGTCCAGTAATCCCCAGTCATATCCGATAGAGACTTGATATTTTTGAAAGAATTCGACTCCTGCTTTGAGTCCGAGACCAAAGTCGAAACGTTTCATGGCATTGCTTCCGAATACTTTGGCAGAATCATGAATGCTTGTCAATCCTTCCACTTCATCAATCAAATATCCCGTTGCCTTCATTTTACCGAAGAGACCGACTGCAAAGTAAGGACCGAAATTGCCAAAGATGGCAAAATTGTCATTGATGGCATATTTGTAGCCCATGTGTATAGGTATTTCTAAATAGTAGGGATTGAATTTCAGAGATGCATCATTCCCATTTATTTGTGTACCTTTTAAGGACAGCAGTGCAGCCATGTCGAGATAAACACCTTGGGCTATCTGGGGCAAGTCTTTCTCGGCCTTGATGCCGACATGGAAACCTACCTTGCTGTCAAAACCATCGGTGGAGAACTTGCTGGAATTCATACCTGCCATCGCTCCCCATTTGAGTCCTTCTTGCGCGTGGATGCCCATAACGCCGGTCATCAGTAATGCGAATAAAACTAAAATCTTTTTCATGTTGTTTTAATTTATATTGATATAAACATAATATATAGACCTGACATACTTCAATGCTTTTGAATAAATTGCATGCAGAGAGTGGGTAATATAAACTCATATACAATAATTGGGTATTAAGTTATCTCCAACACATTGGTACACCTTGTTTATTCAAATTATGTCCTGTTACATATTTCCATGAGTTACTTTTCCCTTTAATATTTTCAATAGCAACAAAAATGGCATCTAAGAAACCATTATTGTCTAAATCATAAAGACTACATGCTGCTCCTTGTCCAGTGTCACACGGTGATAAAGAGTCAGGGAAACGAGGGGTATATATAGGTTTTGCATAAGAGTTACCATACTTATCTATATCAGGTAGTATTTCATATACGAATTTATCTTTACCAGAGGGAGCATCTAATGCCATAAATAGGATATCCAATGTACCATTATTGTCAATATCACCAACTGCAACTCCTGCTCCATCTCCATCATGACCTAATCCTGGAACTTCATATACGGGTGATAGACTCAAATAGTTGCCATTTGATTGTAGGTCGAAAGCAATTTGATATCGAAATGAATTTTCTCCTTCTGGGGCATCATAGACCATCATTAATAAATCAGGAGTTCCATTTTTATTTATGTCACATATATCAATACCTGCTCCATCGTAAAAAAATCCGAGTTCATCTAATGTATTTAGCGAAGATAATGAGTTATAGTGGCCATCAGGTTTGAGGTCATAAGCTACGTAATACCATCGGTAGGCACGACCTGCTGTAGTGGGCTTGTCTGTGCATAAAAGAACCATATCTAATATTCCATTATTATTCAAATCACAGAGGGCGATATCACCTCCAGAATTTTCCCAACCCTCAGCAGAAATTGAAAGAATAGATGATTCTTTTGAATAGTATCCATTTTCATCAATATCATATAAGACTTTATACCAAAAATTATTCTTTCCTTTAGGATTATCTATTCCCATCAATATCATATCAGGCCTTCCATTTTTATCAATATCACCGATAGCAACTCCTGCCCCTTGATTAATATGTCCTAGTCCGCTGACTTGACGTGTACCAGTAGTTGATGGATATAGGCTTATAGAACATACTTCTTTACTCTTTATGTAGTTGTCTATATATGCTTTGAGAGTTTGCTTTTTTGTGGGGTCTGTAACTAATTCATAAATGGGGATAAATGATTGTGAATTATTGTCGACATCAATAAATTTCGGTGTGGAAGATTTTACTGATGCCATCCATTTACCTATATCTATTGATGGTGAATTTTCTGGATTTAAAGAACCTTGCACTCCTACGGCGGGGTCACCTCCTATTGTGAAATAATATAAGGACTGCTCTTTATTAGTTATAGCTAAAGATTCATCATATTGGAATTTTCCATCCATCTTGAAAAGGCTAAAGAGTGAAGCGCCTAACCCAGCGTTTATACTTTCTTTTTTTGATGATGAGGTTGATTTAGCCATATAATACACTTCGAATTTTGCTCCTAAATATATATCCTTTAACACATGAGTTCCATACTCTTCAACAATTTGTTCTGGTGTATATGTAGAGAGTCTTTCAATAAACTGTTTTGTGAGACATGTCTTTAAAACATTAATGTCAGCTTCTGAAATTCGATATCTGCTATCTATATATTGCTGAGTACAGTATGCAAAAGAGTAGTCAGAATTATAATGAGAATTACCTCCGAATGCTATATTTAAAGAGGCGCCACCTATGACTTTTAGGATGCCGGGGGTGCTCATTTGTAATGAAGATGACATGTTGGTGGTAAAATCAATGACATCTTTCCCTGAAGAGTAACGGAACCGAGATTCTTCTAGTTTGTAGGGGGTAATCAGTCCTTTTTCTAATAGTTTATTAGTATCAAATACTATTGCACGACTGGACTTAGTATCTAAATATGGCCCAGTTATATCATAGCCGTACCCTAAAATATCATATACACCATCTCCTGCAGATCGGGTATTTACACTTTGTGGAAATGACGGGGAATTACGTTCGATGATATCTTCATCGGCACAACCGGATAATATAAGCATTACCCAACTCATAAATAGGAATAACTTTTTCATGGCTCTCTATCTTTTTAAATAATGTATTGTTTGTTGTATGATTGTTATAATGAGAAATAACCATATAAAAGAACTTCATCAGACTCTATTTTAATCAAATAGTTACCACTACTGTATCCTTCATCCAAAGTGATGTCAATGTTTGTGGGTTCATTGTATGCTTCTGAATGAATGAGTTTACTAGTTGATTCATTGATGAGGGTTATGGTGACGTTAGGTAATACCTCGTTGAAGTCGACACATACTGTGTTATTATATAAGTAGGCGTTGGCGGTTTGAATGATACTACGAGATATAGGGGTATCTCCTTTACTAATCGGATCTTTTCTTTTTGCTTGGGTTAGGGCAATTTCTGTAAAAGGATTGTTTTCTTTTTGTGCGTATGTCACAATATTGCTTAAAAAGAATGTCGCAATTAAGATAGACAATAGTTTTTTCATCATTATACACTTTTTTGATTATTGATGCCGCAAAGGTCGGTTTAATACGGCAGGATAAGTGTATAATATTGTATAATTTCGGTGTATAATGGCGTATAATATTGTATAATTGTTGTACTTGCTAATGATTGTTATGATTGGCTAGATGATTGGAGATTCTTTTTTAAAGCTTCCTTAAGAGATATCTCTTTGTGTGCAAAGCCCATTTTGTTTTCTAATATGCGGTCTGCCTTTTTGTAAATAGTATCCCGTTCGCAGCTCAATATATGGCAAAAGTGGCTTATCGGGAGGTTTGTCAGGTACAGACAACATAAGTAGATTTCGTCTTCTGTCAGGTGATATTTTGATTGTAGTTCCCGGGCAATATTATTCCAACATTTGTTGGTTTCTGCAATTAGTTGTAGCCAGTCACCTTGATGCATTATTTCTGATTCTGCCTTTTCTTTATGAGAGCGGATGATTAGAGTCATCTTGTTGTATACCTCAGATTGTTCGAACAGAACAAGTCCTGCCTTATACAGCATTTCTTTTTCGGTTCGGTTATTGGGCTTTTGCTTTCTTTTCTTATAGGATAGGATGATTACAGCTACAATGAGGGTTAATGTGATTATTGATATACTTATGATAGAGTAATGGGTGTGTTTGCTGATTATGTTTTGCTTGTTGCTTGGCATCCCTTGTTCTGCGCAGACAATGGCATCGGGCTGTCTGGACTTCTGCATGCTGTCCAAATAGGCAGAGTAGTTGCGTTCCATCTCTAAGGAAGTAGCTAAGTCTCCTTGCTCTTTGGCTATGTCTGCTAGATACATGTAAGCCCCGGCTTTGGTGGCATAGTCTGTTGTGAAAAGGGATTTTTGTAGGTAGTGGCGGGCAGAATCATATTGCAATATTAGGTAATATGCGCTTCCAAGTAGTTCGAAAGCTTTGTAGCATGTTGTGCGGTCTTTCTGTACGCCAAGATTCTGTTTGGCGAATTCTATAGCTTTCTCTCCGTTTTCCATCCAGTTGTATAGTTGGCATAGTGAGGAGAACACATTTTCTTTTAATTGTATGTTGGACTGTTTTTGGACGATAGCGAGTGCCTTCAACATCATTTTTTCGGCTTCGGGATAGAATTCCTCTCCTTTTTCCATTCGGATGAGTCCTCGTCGTGACAGAACTTCTGCTTGAAGAACAGAGTCCTTTAGCTGAATACCTATTTGTTGTGCCAATTGATAGCTGGAATCGGCTTGTGTATTTAGGTTTTGTGAATAGTATAGATAACCTATATTCAGGTAGATAAGACTTAATAGACGTCTTTCTCCTGCTTTTTCAGCCAAGGGCTTTGCTATGAGGTATTGAGTCATAGATTCTGTTCTTCTCTGTGAATCCCGGTAGACGCAGCCGGAATAGTAATGGGCCCTTGCCCGCTTTTCTATGTCGTTTGTGCCGTTGTAGTAGGTCAGGGCCGATTGTATCAGGGAATCATTGGTTTGGATAATGTAGTTCTTATCTCTTGCTTCTGTCATTAATAGGCCATAATAAGCACTGTCAGCTTGGGTCTGCAGGCTGTTTGTCGGGAATGCTTCGAGCATAGATAGGGCAGTGTCCGGTTGCTGAACGATGAGCGAGTCAATTGCAATTAGGTACTTATTATAGTTCACTCGGGTATTGCAAGCAATGAACAGAAGTACGATTAGGACAGATAGGGTTGCGATAATAGCTTTTCTCATGTGGTGAACAAAGTTCTCAGTTAAGTCGGGTGCAAAGGTACATCTTTTTCATTATTTACTCATATAATTGCTTGGGCATATTGAAGTTTGAAGAAAATTGTGTGGAAGTTAGGAGTAAAGATGGAAAATAAATGAGCCGGCTATTATTAAGATGACAATGTATGAGTGTACATGGTGCTGGAGAAGTATGCAAGGACACAAAAGAAAGTAGAGAATGTGGGCATTTAGGCAGAAATAACCTGAAACCCTTTTCCATTCCCTCGTTTTCTTGTATCTTTGCGACCTCATAATTCACTTAACTACAAGCAATGAAGGAATTTCTGCAGCTGATGCGACGCTTTGTGTCGCCTTACAAGAGATATATCGGTTGGGCAATCGTGCTCAATGTACTGTCTGCCATATTCAACGTATTTTCATTCACATTGTTGATTCCTATTCTCAATATCCTCTTCAAAACGGGGGAGAATACCAAAGTGTACGAGTACATGGAGTGGGGGAGCGAAGGCATCAAGGAAGTGGCGGTGAATAATTTCTATTACTACGTCACCCAGATGATTGAGACACACGGGCCACAGATGACATTGCTGTTCATGGGGCTCTTCCTTGCTTTCATGACCATGCTGAAGACTTCCTGCTATTTCGGTTCTTCCGCCATTATGATTCCCCTTCGTACGGGAGTGGTACGCGATATCCGCGTGATGGTCTATTCCAAAGTGATGCACTTGCCGCTCGGCTTTTTCTCTGAAGAAAGGAAAGGGGACATCATTGCACGTATGAGCGGTGACGTAGGCGAAATTGAAAACTCCATTACCAGCTCACTGGATATGCTGCTCAAGAATCCTATCTTGATTCTGCTTTATTTTTCCACTCTGATTGTAACCAGCTGGCAGCTGACTCTGTTTACTGTCCTGGTATTGCCGGGTATGGGCTGGCTGATGGGAAAAGTCGGCAAGAAACTGAAGCGTAAGTCGTTGGAAGCCCAAGGGAAATGGAGTGATACCATGTCGCAACTGGAAGAGACGCTTGGCGGACTGCGTATAATCAAGGCTTTCATAGCCGAAGACAAGATGGTAGACCGTTTTAAGCAATGCAGCGACGAGCTGCGTGATGCCACCAACAAGGTAGCCATCCGTCAGTCGTTGGCACATCCGATGAGTGAATTCCTCGGTACGCTGCTCATTGTATTGGTTCTGTGGTTCGGTGGTCTGCTTATTCTGGGCGACGGCACTTCCATGGAAGCATCAACGTTCATCTTCTATATGGTGATTCTGTACAGTATCATCAATCCGTTGAAAGACTTTGCAAAGGCAGGATACAACATTCCAAAGGGTCTGGCATCCATGGAACGTGTGGACAAAATACTGAAAGCCGAGAACCCCATTAAGGAGCCGGTAAACCCGTTGCCGCTGCACGGGATGAATGACCGGATTGAATTTAAGGACCTCTCCTTCAGTTACGACGGCAAGCGCGAAGTGTTGAAGCACGTCAATCTGATGGTGCCCAAAGGACAGACCATTGCACTTGTCGGTCAGTCCGGCTCCGGCAAATCTACATTGGTGGATTTGCTGCCGCGCTATCACGATGTGCAGTTAGGTGAGATTACAATTGACGGTGTGAATATTAAGAATTTTCGCATCCACGACCTGCGTGCGTTGATAGGAAACGTGAACCAAGAGGCCATTCTGTTCAATGACACCTTCTTCAACAACATTGCCTTCGGTGTGGAAAATGCAACTATGGAGCAGGTGGTCGAAGCGGCAAAGATTGCCAATGCCCACGACTTCATCATGGAGACCGAACTCGGTTATCAGACCAACATTGGCGACCGTGGCGGCAAGCTTTCCGGCGGACAGCGCCAGCGTATCAGTATTGCCCGTGCCATCTTGAAGAATCCGCCTATCCTGATACTCGATGAGGCCACTTCAGCACTCGATACCGAAAGCGAACGACTGGTGCAGGAGGCTCTGGAGCGGCTAATGAAGACCCGTACCACGATTGCCATCGCCCACCGCCTTTCCACCATCAAGAATGCGGATGAGATTTGTGTACTCTATGAAGGTGAAATCGTGGAACGTGGTAAGCACGAGGAACTTCTCGAGAAGAACGGCTATTATAAGAGACTGAATGATATGCAGTCTCTCTCATAGCAATAAGATTCTGCGTACTTTGCTTCCACCCGCTTGTGCTAGGCTGTTATGACTAAATAGGAAGTTAATTTCCTGCAAACAGCCTATTAATTCTTCTTTCTCTTCTATATTTCTTACGCAGAATCTATGATGCAGGTGGGTGTTGACGGCTGCCGGCAGAGTGTTTCACGGCTGTTAGGCGATGATGAATAAAGGGCGTTCTTTTGCCTTTTACGCTTTTTTAATATCTGCTTGCTTCCATTCTATCACTAATTATCCTATTTTTGCAAAGAATACATACATAAACATTGCAAATGCCATGAAAAAATTATATCCAACGTTTACGACGACAGCTACTATGACTATCAGTCCAAGTACTCTTAATCATGTAATTCAATCGACCCCGATAATACTATAACTGTAAATATTTAATATTCGCCTACCATGAAAATAAAAGTTGGTTTGATAGGGTTCGGCAGAATGGGGCAAATGTATTGGGAGGAAATGCAGAAAAGCGGTCGATGGGACATCGCATATATCTGCGATACCGATCCGGCCTCCCGAGAATTGGCAAGAAACCTTTCCCCTTCATCCAGAATCATATCCGATGAACAAGAAATCTTTGATGACCAGAGTGTAGAAGCTGTTGGTCTTTTTGCATTGGCAAATTCCAGAAAAGAACAAATAGAGAAAGCTGTCCGGAGCAATAAGCATATCCTGACGGAGAAACCCATTGCCGATACCATTGATAAGGAATGGGAAATTGTGGACCTGATTGAAAAGTATGATCGCATTGCCGCTGTCAACCTTTATCTGCGGAACTCCTGGTATCACCAGGCTATGAAGCAGTTTATCGATGAAGGCGAGATTGGCGAACTGGCTATCTTGCGCATCTGCCACATGACTCCGGGATTGGCGCCGGGCGAGGGACACGAATATGAGGGTCCCGCCTACCACGACTGCGGCATGCACTACATAGACATTGCCCGCTGGTATGCCGACAGTGAATACAAGACCTGGCATGCCCAAGGCATGCGGATGTGGGACTACAAGGACCCTTGGTGGGTACAGTGCCACGGTACGTTCGAGAACGGCATCGCCTTCGATGTCACACAAGGCTTCGTCTACGGACAACTCTCCAGAAACCAGACTCATAATGCATATACGGACATTATCGGTACAAAAGGTATCGTGCGCATGACGCATGATTTCCGGACTGCCGTAGTGGAGCTTCATGGTGTGAACCGTACGCTTCGCCTGGAGAAGCCGTTTGGCGGGAAGAACCTGGATAAGCTATGCAATATTATGGCCGACTCCATCGAGAGCGGGAAACGCGATTCGAGATTGCCGCAGATGCGAGACTCGGCCATTGCTTCCCAATACGGATGGACCTTCCTGGAGGATGCGCGCCGCCACGACCTGCCCGGCATAGGCGACTTGCAGACGCTGGAGGAAATCAGGGAGCGCCGGAGGCATATGAAAGAAGGTTACGGACTGCTCCGTCCGAAGAAGACGGTAGTCTGATGCCTACTGTAATTAAGGATTGTTTTAAAACTCATTATATTAACCGATTTTAAAATCTAAAGAACCATGTCGAAATTTACAAGAAGAGAATTTCTTAAGACCGGAGGTTTAGCTTTGGCGGGTCTTACCATTGCTCCAAGCAGCATTTTGGGTAAGAGCCACGGACACGTGCCTCCCAGTGACCGTTTGAACATTGCTGCCGTAGGTATCGGCGGTATGGGACACACCAACATCAATCATGTGAAGGCTACGGAAAATATCGTGGCGCTTTGTGACGTAGACTGGCGCTACGCGAAAGGTGTGTTCGATGAGCTTCCCAATGCGAAGAAGTATTGGGACTATCGTAAGATGTACGATGAGATGGGCAAGGACATCGATGCCGTTATCATCGCTACTGCCGACCATACACATGCCATCATCACTGCTGATGCCATGACGATGGGCAAACACGTATATTGCCAGAAGCCGTTGACGCACTCTGTATACGAGTCCCGTCTGCTTACCCGCCTGGCTGCTTCTACGGGAGTAGTTACCCAGATGGGTAATCAGGGTTCCTCGGACGAGGGTACCGACCTGGTATGCGAGTGGATATGGAACGGCGAAATCGGTGACGTGACGAAGGTGGAATGTGCTACCGACCGTCCCATCTGGCCGCAAGGATTGAATGTTCCTGAAAAGGAAGACCGCATTCCCAAAACCTTGAACTGGGATTTGTTTACCGGTCCTGCCAAGATGAATCCATATAACGAAATCTATCATCCCTGGAACTGGCGCGGATGGTGGGATTATGGTACGGGTGCTTTGGGCGATATGGCTTGCCACATCCTGCACCAGCCATTCAGAGCTTTGAAGTTGCTGTATCCTACCAAGGTAGAAGGTTCGTCTACATTGTTGCTCAATGCCTGCGCTCCGCAAGCACAGCATGTGAAGCTGACTTTCCCCGCACGTGAGAATATGCCGAAGGTGGCTATGCCCGAAGTGGAAGTTCACTGGTATGATGGTGGCATGATGCCCGACCGTCCGAAAGGCTTCCCCGAAGGAAAGCAACTGATGCAGAGCGGTGGCGGTCTGACTATCTTCCACGGAACGAAGGATACGCTGATTTGCGGTTGCTACGGACAGAATCCGTGGTTGCTTTCTGGCCGTGTGCCCAATGCACCGAAGGTTTGCCGTCGTGTGCCGAAGGCTATGAGTGGCGGTCATGAAATGGACTGGGTACGTGCTTGTAAGGAAAGTGCTTCCAGCCGCGTAATGCCTAAGTCTGACTTCTCCGAAGCCGGACCAATGAACGAAATGGTGGCAATGGGTGTATTGGCCATCCGTCTGCAGGGCCTGAACAAGACACTGGAATGGGACGGAGCCAACATGCGCTTCACCAATATCGGCGACGACGAGACATTGCGTACAGTCATCAAGGACGGCTTCAAGATACACAACGGCCATCCGAGCTTCGACAAGACATGGACAGATCCGGTAAATGCCAAGGCTTTTGCAGAAGAGCTCATCAAGCATAACTACCGTGAAGGCTGGAAGTTGCCCGATATGCCCAGATAAACATTAAAAAGAGTATCGGAACCAGGTTCCGATGCTCATAAACGAATACTAATCATTTAATTTTTCAGATTATGAAGAAAATATATTATTCTTTGGCTTGTTGCCTTATCGGAGGTATGCTCGCCTCTTGCGGTGGCGGTGCAAAGAAATCGAACGCTACGGAGGAAGCTGCAGCTCCTACTACTACTGCGGTGTCTTATTCCAAGTCTCTGAAAGCGCCTGAAACGGACAGCTTGAACCTGCCGATTGATGCGGACGGTTATATCACTATCTTTGATGGAAAGAGCCTGGACGGATGGCGTGGATACGGTAAGGACAAAGTGCCTTCCAGATGGATTATTGAGGATGGTTGCCTCAAATTCTGTGGAACCGGTACCGGCGAAGGACAGACCGGTGAGGGCGGTGACTTGATTTTCGCCCATAAGTTCAAGAACTTTGAGCTGGAACTGGAATGGAAGATTTCCAAAGGTGGTAACTCCGGTATCTTCTATCTGGCTCAGGAAGTTACTTCAAAGGACAAGGACGGCAACGAAGTGTTGGAACCCATCTATATCTCTGCTCCCGAGTTCCAGGTGCTGGATAACGCCAATCATCCGGATGCCAAACTGGGTAAGGACAACAACCGTCAGGCTGCTTCCTTGTACGACATGATACCGGCTGTTCCGCAGAACGCCAAACCTTTCGGCGAATGGAACAAGGCAAAGATTATGGTATACAAAGGTACTGTAGTTCACGGACAGAACGATGAAAACGTACTGGAATATCACTTGTGGACTAAGCAATGGACTGAAATGTTGCAGGCAAGCAAGTTCAGCGAAGAGAAGTGGCCCTTGGCTTTCGAACTGTTGAATAACTGTGGCGGCGAAAACCACGAAGGCTTTATCGGTGTGCAGGATCATGGCGACGATGTTTGGTACCGCAACATCCGTGTAAAGGTTCTCGACTAATTCCTTCTAAAAAGATAGTACTATGAGAATCAAACATATGATGATTTTGTCAGCACTGTGCTTATCCATGATGGCCACAAGCTGCAGCAGCCACAGCACGGAAACGGCGCCGGAAACGACGAAAAAGGAAGTAGCCATCCAGCTCTATTCTGTAAGAGACTTGGTGAAGGACGGCAGTAACCTCGACCAGATTCTGAAGGATTTGGCTGATATGGGCTATACCAGTGTGGAGGCCGCCAACTACAATGACGGTAAGTTCTACGGCAAGACTCCCCAGGAGTTCAAACAGATGGTGGAAAAGAGCGGTATGACCGTGCTTTCTTCGCACACTACCCACGGGTTGTCGGACGAGGAACTGGCTTCGGGCGACTTTACGGAAGCCTTGAAATGGTGGGATCAGTGCATTGCTGCCCATAAGGAGGCCGGTATGGAGTATATCGTGACTCCGTATCTCTCCGTTCCCAAGACATTGAAAGACTTGCAGACCTACTGCGACTATTACAATGAAGTGGGCAAGCGCTGCCAGGCTGCCGGTTTGAAATACGGTTACCACAATCATGCCCATGAATTCCAGAAAGTGGAAGACAAGGAGCTGATGCTGGACTACATGCTGCAACACACCAATCCCGAATATGTATTCTTCCAGATGGACGTTTACTGGGTAGTGCGCGGCCAGAACAGCCCGGTGGATTACTTCAACAAGTATCCCGGACGCTTCACCATGCTCCATATCAAGGATCACCGCGAGATTGGGCAGAGTGGTATGGTAGGTTATGATGCTATCTTCAAGAATACGGATACTGCTGGCGTGCGCCACATCGTAGCTGAGATTGAGAAATACAGCTGCCCCGTAGAAGAGAGTGTGAAGCAGAGTCTTGACTACTTGCTTGATGCTCCTTTCGTGAAGGCATCGTATAGCAAATAAAACATGATGGCGGCTATTCATTCATAAGCTCGGCCGCATCATTTTCTTGACGCGGGCACAACCGGATGAAGAATCCGGGGTGCCCGCGTTTTTTTACTTCCTTCCGAAGTCGGCCGGAATTTCCCCCCATTGCTTTGTCTCCCATTTTAGGATGCGGGTGGTGTAGGTGTTTTCGCGCAACCACTTCTCCGCACGTTCTATTAGGTGGAAAAGCTCTTCGGTCTTGGCGTCGCGCGGCAGTTTGGTCTTGCATTTTTTCTGTTTTATCCAGTTGATGGCGTTCACGCTGTCACTGTAGATGGGCATGTCGAAACCTTTCTGTTTCAACAAGGCAAGTCCGTGGACAATGGCGAGGAATTCGCCGATATTGTTGGTTCCATACATCGGCCCGAAGTGAAAGATTTCCTGACGGCTGGCGACGTGTACTCCCCGGTACTCCATGGCACCGGGATTTCCGCTGCAGGCGGCGTCTACGGCAAGGCTGTTTTCTGCGACGGCGGCAGGAAGGGGAGCGTCGGCGCCGGGAATAGTCTTGGCAGGAGAAGGGGCCGACCGCTTGATGTACGCGTACGGCGAAGAGGCAAAGGCTTTTTCCGCTTCCTCGCGTGATTCGAACGACTTGTATTTTGCTCCTTCGTAGCCTTTGGTCTGTAGTTGGCAGTCTGTCCAGGAAGTGTAGATACCCGGGCTGACTCCCGCCCATACGACGTAATATTTTTCTTTCTTCATAACTGCGGACAAAGGTAAAAAAGAAAATCCGAACAACTTAACTCTTTTATTTGTTTCTTTGTATAGCGGATATAAAATAAATAAGAGAAAACTCAATAAAAAAAGAAAGGACAAAAAATGAAGAGAACATTTGCAGAAGCCATGGCGCATCGCCGTAGTTATTACTCTATCGGCAGCGATTCGTCGGTGCTGGATGAAGAAATAGTACACATTATTCGTGAAGCCGTAAAGAATGTGCCGTCAGCTTTCAATTCACAGTCTACAAGAATTGTATTGCTGCTGGGCGACGAACATAAGAAATTGTGGAACATTGTGAAGGAAACCCTGAAAGCACGCATCTCTGCCGAGGCTTTTGCCAAGACGGAAGCCAAGATTGACGGCTGCTTTGCCAGCGGACACGGTACTGTGCTCTACTTTGAGGACACTTCTGTAGTCAAAAAGCTGCAGGAAGCATTCCCTTCCTATAAGGATAATTTCCCTACTTGGTCGCAGCATACCTCCGCCATGCACCAGTTTGCCATCTGGACTATGCTGGAAGATATGGGGTTGGGAGCCTCCCTGCAACACTATAACCCCTTGATTGACGACGAGGTACGCCGCACTTGGAACCTGCCCGGCGACTGGATGCTGATTGCACAGATGCCCTTCGGTACACCCACCGGCGAACCGGGAGAAAAGGAATTTGAAGATTTAAGCAAACGTATCAAAATTTTTCTCTGATACAGAGGCGTTTTCAGCTTGGAATTGCTACCTTTGCAGGAAATGAGTTACAAGCTTGTAACTCGTAGCTCGTATAGCTCGTAACTGAAAACTCATTATGATACGTATTTTCTTGACCGGCTACATGGGAGCCGGTAAAACTACTTTAGGAAAGGCTTTTGCCCGCGAAATGAATGTGCCGTTCATTGATTTGGACTGGTACATCGAAGAACGTTTTCACAAATCAATCCGTGAATTGTTCACCGAGCGGGGAGAAGCCTCTTTTCGTGAATTGGAGCGAAACATGCTGCATGAAGTAGGGGAATTTGAGGATGTCGTGGTCTCTACCGGTGGCGGTACTCCTTGTTTTTTTGACAATATGGAGTATATGAACGGTTGCGGGCAGACGGTGTTTCTGGATGTACACCCCGATATTCTGTTCCGCCGGCTCCGGGTGGCGAAGCAGCAACGCCCCATCCTGCAAGGCAAGACGGACGAAGATTTGCGCACCTTCATTGTGGAGGCGCTGGATAAGCGTGAGCCTTTCTACTCGCAGGCCCGTTATCGCTTTGATGCCGGTTATCTGGAAAGCCGCAGCCAGATTAGCGAATCCGTGCAACGGTTACGCCAACTTTTAGGACTTTAATCCCTTGTAAATGTGTATTTTTCAGTCCGAGGAGCTGGATATATTAGATTTATGTGTATTTTTGTCGCCCCCTTTATAAGACACACTATAGTGGGAAAATAGTAAATTGTAAATAGTCTAATAGTAAATGTACTGATGAGAAAATGGCGTATTGAAGATTCAGAAGAGCTGTACAACGTAACTGGTTGGGGCACTTCGTACTTTGGTATCAATGACAAAGGTCATGTTGTGGTGACACCGCGTAAGGATGGGGTTGCCGTCGATTTAAAAGAGTTGGTGGACGAGTTGCAGTTGCGCGATGTAGCGGCTCCGGTATTGGTGCGTTTTCCCGATATTCTGGACAACCGCATCGAGAAGGTGTCCTGCTGCTTCAGACAGGCAGCCGACGAGTACGGGTATAAAGGAGAGAACTTTATTATCTATCCCATTAAAGTGAATCAGATGCGTCCCGTGGTAGAAGAGATGATTAACCATGGGAAGAAGTTCAATCTGGGGCTGGAAGCGGGTTCAAAGCCGGAGTTGCATGCTGTGATAGGGGTCAATACAGACCCGGGTTCCCTCGTGGTTTGTAACGGATATAAGGACGAGAGCTTCATTGAACTGGCACTGTTGGCACAGAAAATGGGCAAACGCATTTTTCTTGTTGTAGAGAAACTTAATGAGTTGAATCTTATTGCCAAGATGGCGAAGCAATTGAAGGTGAAACCTAATATCGGTATTCGCATTAAATTGGCTTCCAGTGGAAGTGGCAAATGGGAAGAAAGCGGAGGAGATGCCAGCAAGTTCGGACTGACATCCAGTGAACTGCTCGAAGCGCTGGACTTCTTGGAGAAAAAAGATATGAAGGACTGTCTGAAGCTGATACATTTCCATATCGGCAGTCAGATAACCAAGATACGCCGCATCAAGAATGCTTTGCGTGAAGCTTCGCAATTCTTTGTGCAGCTGAACAAGATGGGCTTCAACATCGAATTCGTGGATACTGGTGGCGGTATGGGAGTTGATTATGACGGTACACGCTCTTCAAGTAGCGAAAGCTCCGTCAACTATTCCATCCAGGAATATGTCAACGATGTGGTGTCGACTTTCGTCGATGTTGCCGACAAACACGGGTTCCCTCATCCCAATATCATTACCGAGACGGGACGCAGCCTGACTGCCCATCACTCCGTGCTTATCTTCGAAGTGCTGGAAACGGCTTCCCTGCCCGAAATGGACGACGACTGGGAACCGGGAGAGGATGCTCACGAACTGGTGAAGGAACTGTATGACATCTGGGATAATCTGAGCCAGCGCAGTATGCTGGAACCTTGGCACGATGCGCAGCAGATACGCGAAGAGGCACTCGACCTTTTCAGCCATGGCATCGTCGACCTGAATACGCGTGCACAAATAGAGAAACTCTACTGGAGTATCTGCCGCGAAATCAACTCCATTGCCAGCGGCATGAAGCACTGCCCCGAGGAATTCCGCAAGTTGAGCAAGCTGCTTGCCGACAAGTATTTCTGTAACTTCTCGCTGTTCCAGTCATTGCCCGATTCCTGGGCTATCGACCAGATGTTCCCCATCATGCCCATACAACGGCTGGATGAAAGACCCGACCGCGAGGCTACCTTGCAGGATATGACATGCGACTCGGACGGCAAAATTGCCAATTTCGTCAGCTCGCGTGCCGATACGACCACCCTGCCGCTGCACTCGTTGCGCGACAAGGAACACTACTATCTGGCGGTTTTTCTGGTCGGAGCTTATCAAGAGATTCTGGGAGATATGCACAATCTGTTTGGTGATACGAATGCCGTGCATGTGTCTGTCAATTCCAAAGGCTACACCATCGACCAACTGATTGACGGCGAGACGGTGGCTGAGGTGTTGGACTACGTGCAATATAATCCTAAAAAACTGGTACGTACGCTGGAAACTTGGGTGACGCAGTCCGTCAAGGAAGGGCGTATCTCTGTGGAAGAAGGGAAGGAATTCTTGTCTAATTACCGTTCCGGACTGTACGGATATACTTATTTGGAATAAAATGGAGAAACTGACTGTAATAAAGGTGGGTGGCAAGATTGTAGAAGAGGAAGCCACCCTCTATAAGTTATTGGATGACTTTGCAGCCATCGAAGGCTACAAGGTCTTGGTACACGGAGGCGGACGCTCGGCCACGAAGCTCGCTGCCCAACTGGGTATTGAAAGTAAAATGGTGAATGGCCGCCGCATCACTGATGCCGAAACGCTGAAGGTGGTGACCATGGTGTATGGCGGACTGGTGAATAAGAATATCGTTGCCGGCTTGCAGGCGCGTGGTGTCAATGCACTGGGCTTGACGGGAGCCGATATGGATGTAATCCGTTCGGTAAAGCGTCCCGTGAAGGAGGTGGATTATGGGTTTGTGGGCGATGTGAAGCAGGTGAATGATGCTTTCTTGGCAGACCTCATTCATAAGGGTGTGGTTCCCGTGATGGCTCCGTTGACACACGATGGAGACGGGCACATGCTGAATACGAATGCCGACACTATTGCCGGAGAGACCGCCAAGGCTTTGGCAGGTTTGTTCGATGTAACTTTGGTGTTCTGCTTTGAAAAGAAGGGTGTGCTGCGCAGCGAAGACGATGATGACAGCGTGATTCCACAGATAACGCCGGAGGAATTTAAGCAATATGTAGCCGATGGAGTGATTCAAGGTGGCATGATTCCAAAATTGGAGAACTCTTTCGAGGCGTTGAATGCGGGTGTGTCCGAAGTCGTAATCACTTTAGCATCAGCCATCAACGGGAACAGTGGAACCCGTATCCGAAAATAATTCAAAAAAAAACGGCAATAGGCTGTAACTTTCTGAATACTTAACCGTCAATTTATTAGAGATGCAAGAACTCAGCTTTCGTAATGACATTCTCCCGCTGAAGGATAAGCTCTTTCGGTTAGCCCTGAGAATTACGTTCGATAGGGCAGAGGCAGAGGATGTTGTGCAGGAAACGCTGATAAGGGTTTGGAACAAGCGTGACGAGTGGTCGCAATTTGGTTCTATTGAGGCCTATTGCTTGACTGTGGCAAGAAATCTGGCGATAGACCGTAGCGAGCGAAAAGACTCCCGTACCGTGGAGCTGCTCCCCGAAATGGAGCAGGTCTCCGATGCATCGAGCCCTTACGAAAAGCTGGTGAATAAGGAACGAATGACGTTGATACACCGGCTGATGAACAAGCTTCCCGAAAAACAGCGGTTGATTATGCTGCTTAGGGATGTGGAAGGTAAGAGTTATAAAGAAATAGCAGCGGTCCTGAACTTGACCGAGGAGCAGGTAAAAGTGAACCTCTTCAGGGCGCGGCAAAAAGTAAAACAAACGTTTATTGATATAGAAGGTTATGGACTCTAAATATATAGAACAACTCTTGGAACGCTACTGGCAGTGCGAAACTTCTTTGGAAGAGGAAGCATGCCTGCGTGCTTTCTTTAGCGGTAACGATGTTCCCGGACACTTGCTTCGCTACAAGGACTTGTTCGTATATCAGCAGCTTCAGCAGGAAGTGCATTTGGGTGAGGATTTTGATGCCCGGGTGCTTGCCGAAGTGGAAGTTCCGGTGGTCAAGGCAAAGCGCATGACATTGACCGCACGTTTCATGCCGTTGTTCAAAGCCGCTGCAGTAGTGGCAGTGGTCCTTTCTATGGGGAATGTGATGCAACATTCATTTTTCTCGGATGTAGAGGAGGTGGCCGCAGCCGATACTATCGGTAAACAGATTTCCGCACCGTCGGTAGCTCTCTCGGGAGATGTGGTCGTGTCTCATGAGAAGCAGGTAATGGACAGCCTGCGCCGGGCGGACAAGGAACTGGAAATTAAGGAATAGATATTTTCATTTGCTTTTAAAATAACATTTTCATTTGCTTTAAACATAATAGTTAGTGTGCTTTATTAAAACAACTTGAGGCTGTGAAGTTTCAATTCTCTCAAAATCTTATAAAAACTAACTAAAATAGAAGGGACGCCGCGTGATGCAGTGTCCCTTTATTGTTCTTATGCGTTTGATAGGATGGAGATGGAAGGACATCCGTTCAATAAAAGGACGAAGAGCTTCCTCTCGGAAGCCCTTCACCATTTCGTTAATATATATTTCAGAGAGAATTCGGTTTAGGCTCAATTAATCTTAAAACCTATATTTCCTATTTAATCTATGTTTTCTATGTTAGAGTTTATACAGTCCTTTCTTGGGATAGTCCAGTTCCGGATTACCCTTGTAGCCTACACTGCCGCTTCCGCTGGTGCGTACTTTCAGGAAATCTGTGGCATGGCACTTGATGTCGCCTGAACCGGCAACACTGGCAGATGCTTTCTTGGCAACGAAATCGGAAGCAAGCAAATCACCCGAACCTGCCACGCTGTATTCAGCTTCTTGGGTACTGCCGCTCAGGATGGCGGTACCCGAACCGGCAACGGATGCTCTGGTGAAGTTGGCGGTTACGTTATTCAGCTTCATGTCGCCGGAGCCTGCAACGGATACTTGGAGGTCATTGCAAGTGATGTCGCTGCTGTTGATGTCTCCCGAGCCTGCGATGGAAATATCGAGGTCTGTGCAGGAGATGCTATTTCCACTGATGTCACCCGAACCTGCCACAGCGATTTTGAGGTTGTCCGTCTTCAGTCCGTTTTTCAGTTCCACGTCTCCCGAACCTGCCACGGCAATGCCGTTCAGCTTTTCTGCGGACACACGTACTTCCAGTTTATTATAGGATACGCTGACGTTCTTCTTGAAGCCGATGTAGAGGGTATTGTCCTTGACATGAATATCCAGCAAATCGACAATGTTGTCCGAGGTATATACTTCCACTGTCGGTTTCCCGGACTTCTGCGTGTAGGTCACGTCGGGGCTGCCGGCTACACTCAGCTTGGTGAAGTTGTCCACTTTTATGTCTTTGGTTACATAATTCTTGCTTGCCTTGACCGTCTTGCTGCCGAAGCCTCCGGAACGGTATGTGTGTTGTTGTGAACAAGCGGTTGTACTGAATGCCAATAAGGCGATTGCGATAAATGTTGTTAGAGCTTTCATATTCTTTTGTTTTTTGTGATTCAGTATTTATTAGTTAGACGTGATCTGCCTTGAAAAAGTTGCATATAAAAATGCTTTTTTCAAAGGACGCTCGGTCATCATACTTTAATCAATTATTGTGCCATAAGTGTAAAATGTTGATTATTAAAGGATAGTCGCTTTTGTGTAGTGTTCATTATCGGACACTCCGTCCGCTTTTGTCAGGTATTTGTTTGCGTTTTTGGACGATTCTTTGTTCATTTGCAAAGCCTCTTCCCGCCCCTTTCCTATGGGAGAGGCTTTGATTTATGACAGTAAACCGCATTATAGAAGATAAAGAGCTTGGTCCTTTGTTTGTCCGGGTCAATGCCCGGGCACGGCGTCTTACTTTCCGTACAAAGGAAGATGGAATTTACGTGACTGTGCCTCCCCGGACTTCTCTTGCCGAGGTAGAGAGTGCCATCGAGCAGCTTCGTCCGCGTCTGAAAGCTGCCAGACAGAAGCTGGTCAGAAAGCTGATTGATTTGGATTACCGCATTGATACGGAGTTCTTTAAACTGACGTTGGTCAGCGGACAACGGGAGCGGTTCTTGTCCCGTTCGGAATTGGGGGAAATGCAGATAATCTGTCCTCCTGATGCCGATTTCTCGGATGAGAAGTTGCAGGCTTGGCTGCGCAAGGTAATTGAGGAAGCTTTACGGCGAAATGCGAAAATTGTTCTTCCGCCCCGTCTGTATATGCTTTCCATGCAGCACAACCTTCCTTACAAGAGTGTGAAGATAAATTCCAGCAGCGGGCGTTGGGGAAGCTGTTCGGCACAAGGCAATATCAACCTTTCCTATTATCTGGTACTTCTTCCCAAGCATCTGATAGACTACGTGCTACTGCACGAACTGGCACATACCCGCGAGATGAATCACGGGGAGCGTTTCTGGGATTTGCTCGACCGGATGACTGATGGAAAGGCACAAGCATTGAGAGCGGAGCTTCGGAAATATCAAACGAAAATAAATGGTTAGAGATTAGTATGGGTGTATCACGGTAAGTAGTTCCTTGTTTTACAGACAGTGATACTGCAAAACCACTGCATACCTCTTGCACTGTCACTGCACTCCTTTTGCAGTGCTGCTGCAACACCTTTGCAGTGACACTGCAACTGTTTTGCAGTAACGCTGCAAAAGGTATGCAGTATCGCTGCAGTGTCACTGCAGGAGTTGTGTAATGTCTTTGCAGTGTCACTGCAAAAGTTATGTGATGTCTTTGCAGTGGCTGTTGGTAAGCCAGGAAACAGCTTGTCGACTCCGAAATATGAGAGCAAAATGCCTCACGACTTTTTATCCCTAATTTTTTGCCAACTGCTTTACCTCTTCCCCTTCCTTCTCGAACCGGTATTCTCCTCCTTTTTCGCTTAGCTCAAATAAGGAAAGCTTTTCAGTTGCATTGTTTACAATCATGAGTGCGTTTTGCTCGGCAAAGCGTTTCACTTCGATGGTGAAAGGTTCTTCTGCAATGGTACGGTTCACCAGCAGGCTGTCGTTGATGAATATGGAAGTGGAATCTCCGGCAAATCCTTTCGTCAGTGTGATGGTGTATGTCTCAATGAAGTTGCGTTCTCCTTCTTTTCGTTGTTGCAGCCTCATGCTCATGTAGACAAAGATGACAACTACAAAAATCACGGCGAAAGCAAGGATGCCGTTTCCTATCATAAATTGTTTGTTGGTGTTCAGTCGGTGTGCCATGGATAAAAAGGTTTTTTAAGAATGGTACAAATGTAATGAATAAATTTGAACCGACCGGCTTTTTACTTGCTGTATTCGCTCGGACTCACACCGAACTGTTTCTTGAAGCTTGTCGAGAAATGGGACAGCGTACTGAATCCCGTCATGTCCGCTATCTCTGAAATAGTGTATTTTCCTTCTTTGAGCAATTCGGCGGCACGGTTCAGCTTGTAGGTCTTGAAGAATACGCTGGGGTTCTCACCCGTCAGCCCCTTTACCTTATAATAGAACTTGGTACGGGAGATTTTCAGTAGCTCGGTCATGCGTGCCACGTCCAGCTCCGGATTGGAGAGTTCGTTCTCCATCAGGTGGTAAAGCTCGGTTATGAAAGTGTTGTCTTGCGGCGAAAGCACATTTCCCTCAATCTTATCCGTTTGGGTGGACTGGCTCAGGAGGCTGCGCACTTTCTCGCGGTTTTTCAGTTGGGATTTGATAAGCGCCAACAGGTAGTTGGGCTCGAAAGGTTTCGTCACGTAGGCATCTGCACCGGTATTCAGACCTTCCACCTGATTCTCTACAGTAGCTTTGGCCGTTACCAGTATCACGGGGATGTGGCATAGTTGCAAGTCCTCTTTTATCTGGCGACAGAGGTCGTAACCGTTTCTTCCGGGCATCACTACATCACTCAGTACGAGGTCGGGTGCTTCTTCGTTCATGGCTTTGAAGGCGCTGTCGGCATCGAAGCGGCAGACGATTTTGTAGATGGGAGAAAGCAGGGCCTTCAGGTAGTGGGCCACTTCCGTATCGTCGTCTACTACCAGAAGAGTTTGCTTTTGCTGCCGGATGCTCTCTGTATTTTCCAGTTGATATTGTTCTTCCGTTTGTATCGGAAATGCCTTGTTCTGTTCCTCTTCGGGGAGAGTGCATTCTTCGGGGGTATAAGAGAGATCATTCACCGGTAGCAGTAGGGTGAAGACGGCTCCGTTTCCTTCGGTACGGTTGCCGGCTTTCAGATAGCCATGATGCAGCAGCGCCAGGCTACGGGCATAGTACAGACCGATACCGGTTCCCCAGTTATAGGTACCTTTGGATTGATTGTCCAGTTGGTAATAGCGTTCGAATACTTTCTCCAACTGTTCCTCGGGGATTCCGTGGCCACTGTCTGCCACGGCAACTTTGACGTACTGTGTGTCGATGTCTTTGTCCGTCAGCGTAAAGAGGCGTGCAGCCTCTTCGCGGGTAATGACGTCGAAGCACAGTTCCACTTTTCCGCCGTTCGGAGTGAACTTCAAGGCGTTTGAAAGCAGGTTTCCTACAATCTTGTCCAGCTTGTCCACGTCCAGCCACATGAGGAAAGTATCCTCCAGGCCATAAGTGTTCAGTGCGATGCCTTTTTCGTTGGCGTTGATGCGGAAAATGTCTACAAAACGTTGCAGTTGCGAGATGATGTCGGTCCGTTTCACCCGCAGTTTTAGGGTGTCATTCTCCAGCTTGTTGAAGTCCATCAGCTGGTTCACCAGACGGAGCATGCGCCCCACACTGCGTTGTACAATGTAGAGTAGCTGCTTGTTCTCTCCCTCTATCTTGGGGCTTTCGCAAAGTTGTGTCACCGGACCCGAAATCATGGTGAGTGGGGTGCGGAACTCGTGCGAGATGTTGGCAAAGAAACTCATGTTCATACGGTTCACCCGTTGTTCCTGGTCCTTCTCCAGTTTGGCGCGTCGGGCGGTTTCTTTTTCCTGCTTAATGCGTAGCCAGGCACGGATGAAGATACCGATGATGGCGGCGGCAATGAGCAGATAGGTGCACCATGCCCACCACGTTTGCCAAGGGGCGGGCTTTACGATGACGCGTATGGAATTCTCCCTTTCTACAATGCTCTTGTCGTTATTGGTTATTTTAACTTTGAAGGTGTAGGTACCGGCAGGCAGATTGGCATAGTAGGCCTCGCGGTTGTTGCGGGCATCAATCCAATATTTGTCGAAACCGTCCATCTTGTAATAATAATGTACGCGTTCGTATTCGCAGTAGTCCAGTGCGGCAAAGGAGATGCTGAAACCATTCTGATTGTGGTCCAGGCAGATGTCCGGTCGGTAGGAGAGGTGCTTGTCTATACTTTCGCTGTCTTGTGGGCGTGCCAACCGGTTGTGTATCTTCAAATCTTCGAAGAGCAGTGGAATTTCCCGTTTGGTACTTACGTCCATAGGGTTGAAGAAAGTCAGCCCGTGCGTACCGCCAAAAACAAGTGTCCCGTCGGGCAGGCGGCATGAAGAACGGTCGTAAAACTGATTGCCGCCTATGCCGTCGGCGGCATAGTAGTTGGTAAATTTCCCTACGGTGCGGTCATATTTGCCCAGCCCGTATTGTGTGCCTGCCCATATATTGCCTTGTGCATCTTCCTCAATGCAAGAGATGTCCCGGCAGGGTGTACCCTCTATGGTCTCGATTTTTCCGGTGGCGGCAGAATAGTGCAGTAGTCCGTTGCTGACGGTCCCAATCCATACATCTCCACGACTGTCTTCGAAGATGTCGGTAGGGATGAATACTGAACGTTGGATACAAGCTTGCCAGTCGGTGTTCTCGAATGGTACTTCAGCGCTTTCCCAATTGTCGGGATTGATTTGCATGACTGGGTTCATGAAGGCAGTGGTCCACATCTTTCCGTTGTTGCGTGGAAGGAGTCCGGGTATGAAGGTTCCCGTCCAGGAAAATACTTTTGTTTGGACAAATTCTTTTTCTTTACGCTTTTTGGCATAAAGTTTAGGGCTGTATGTACCCACCCAAATTGTTCCACAACGATCTTGTGCAAACGACAGTGGTAGGAAGATGTCATGAATAGACTCTGTCTTCAGTATGCCGTTTTTATAGCTGCATTTCATCACCTTGCTCGCATAGAGGGCCGCCAGCCAGATGTAGCCCTCGTCATCTACGAATACGCGTGTGATGTCCGGTTTGTCGGTAGCGCTTTTTCCCGGAAGTCTAGCCGAGTCCACTTCTTTCACTTCGTGGCTGTCCATGTTGTAAACGTACAGCCCGTCTATCATGGTGGCCATCCAGAGATTTCGCTCCTTGTCCACTGCCACGGACAGCACTGACTTTCGGTTCAGGTATGAGCTGAGATGATTATTGGTGTTGAAACGTTCTTTATAGTTGTAACGCACGACATAGCCTTGGTCTACAGAGCCTATCCACAGGTTTTTCTGTGAGTCGGTAAACATGGTGCTTATCTTGAAGTGAGGCACTTCGAAGGGAAAACCGTTTTCGCTCTGATGTATCACGTATCCTTCCACGTAGTTGTAGAGAAACATTCCTTGTTGGTCGGTATTCAGCAGCAGGCTGTTGCTGCCGTAAGGGTGGATGTAGTTGACGTTGGCATGCAGCAGCAACGGATGGCTCCGAAGGGCTTGGGGTGTTTCCTTGAATTTGTGCGTATGTGTGTCGAACAATGTTATCTGGCGGTTTCCCGCCAGCCATAGGATTCCGTTGGTGTGCATGAAGAAGTGGGTGGGAAAAATGCCTTGCATTGGAATGGAGTCTTCCAGCGCTAGTGTGGAGGAGTTGTAGCGGCGCAGAGACAGTGGGGTCACTGCCCACAGTTTGTTGCTCTGGTCTATGAAGCAGCGGTTGTTGAAGGTATAGTTTGGGTCAAATATCTTGATGGGTACGTCAAATTTGTGTGTTTGTGGATTATATACGGCAAGGTTGTGCATCATGTTCAGAAAAATCTTTCCGTCTTTGTTCTCGAGTATTTGGATGCCGTTTTTATTGGGGAAGTCCAGTGGGATATTTTGGAAATTATCTTTGTCTGTGTATAGGCTGGTTCCATTTACGGTGACTACCCACAACCGGCCTTGTGAATCACGGAAGAGGTCGTTGATTTGATTATCAGGTATATCCAGCGAGTCATCCGTACAGTAATACTGATGATATTCGTGTACATTATATTTGTTTACCCCTCGTGAAGTTCCTATCCAAATGTGTCCTTGTGCATCTTCGGCAAAGGCGGTGACCTTCTGATTGGAGAGGTCATTGGTGATGACGGGGCTTTCGATGCTGCCTTCCGGTGCGGGCTTTGTGTCCGACGGGTTGCATGCGGTGATTAAACACAATAGAAGTAAGTATTTAATGTATTTCATAATATATAGTGTAGACTAAAAGCATTGGCATGTCATCCATTTGTTTTGTTCAACGAATCTCTGCATTACGATGCGAAAATACTCATAAAAATTGAGAGAGAGACTGCCGGAGAGCATGTTTTGAACAAATCTGCAAACATTTGAACATTGGAGAAAGCTGTTTTGAACATCGGGGAAAGCCGTTTGGATAACGTAGAAAATCCTTCTGGGGAGAATGTGCTAATATTGCAATCATAAAAACATAAAACTAATACATAATATGAAAAAGCAATTCTTGTCAGTGTTAGCATTCTCCGCCATCCTACTTTCCTCGTGCGGAGGGACAGCTAAAATAGAGAAAGCATCTGCTTGTGGGCAGAAGGGGGAGATAACGGCTTCCTCTACGGTTGCTGTTGCCGAAACCGAATCGGGCAAAGTAGCCGGATATGTGGAGAACGGTATCTATATATATAAAGGTATCCCGTATGCCAAAGCCGAACGTTTTATGCCGCCTGTAGCAGTTGACAAATGGGAAGGTGTCCGTAGCAGTCGTGCCTACGGCCCTACTTGTCCGCAAGGCAAGCGTATGGGATGGTACAGCGACGAGCAGGCGTTTGCCTTCAACTGGGATGACGGTTATCCCGATGAGAACTGTTTGCGAGTGAATATCTGGACTCCGGGACTGAAAGACGGGAAGAAACGCCCCGTCATGGTGTGGCTGCATGGTGGAGGTTATTCCGCCGGCAGTGGTCAGGAGCTTCCCTCGTATGACGGAACAAATCTGGCAAAGAAAGGGGATGCAGTGGTTGTGACGCTGAATCATCGTCTCAACGTCCTGGGTTTTCTCGACCTTTCCGCCTATGGCGATAAATATGCAAAATCGGGCAATGCCGGACTGCTTGATCTGGTGGCGGCACTGCAATGGGTGAATAAGAATATAGAATCCTTCGGTGGAGATGCTCGGAATGTTACCATTTTCGGTCAATCCGGTGGAGGAGGCAAGGTCTCTACGCTACTTGCCACGCCATCGGCGAGAGGCTTGTTCCATAAAGCCATTGTACAAAGCGGATCTATGCTTCGCACGATGGAGCAAAAGTATTCTCGTCGCATTGGCAGTGCCGTGATGGAAGAACTTGGTCTGAAGGCTTCGCAGATAGACGAACTCTGCAAGATGCCGTATGACAAGGTGCTTGCCGCCGGTGACAAGGCGATAGCCAAAGTGCGTGCAGAGGCAGAGAAGGAGGGGGTGTCTTCCTTCATTTTTGGCTGGGCGCCTACGGTGGACGGCGATGTGCTGCCCGTACAGCCTTTCGACCCTCAAGCTCCAGCACAAAGCAAGGGCATTCCGGTAATGATTGGCACTACTCTGCACGAATTTACCATGAGTACTTATGTCCCCGCTTTCCGTACCATTACCAAAGAAAAAGCGGTGGAATTCCTGCAAAAGAAATACGGCGAACGTACGGACGAGTTCCTTACCGCTTTCGAGAAAGCCTACCCCGGCTATCAGCCTAAAGATTTGGTGGATGTGGACTTCGTGTTCCGTCCCGGTGCTGTGGAGCAGGCTAAACTGAAAGCTGCGCAGCAGGGTGCTCCGGTCTATATGTACATGTTCGCATGGGAATCGCCCGTACTTGACGGCATGTTTCGCAGCACGCACTGCATGGACATTCCCTTTGCCTTCAACAATGTAGTGCGCCACGCTTCCATGACCGGGGGTGGCGCTGAAGCACAAGCTTTGGGCGAAAAGATGAGCAGCGCGTGGTTGAACTTTGCCCGTACGGGCAATCCCAATGCCGAAGGGTTACCCGAGTGGGAACCTTATACCGCAGAAAAGGGAGCAACGATGATTTTCAATAACGATTGCCAAGTGAAGTATAACCATGACAAGGAACTGCTGGAGGTAGTGATGGCATTTCCTACACGTGGGTTCTGACACTTTCTTAAGAAACCTTTTATTATTAACATAAATCTAATTTAATCAAATGAAACAAAATCTGAAGCAAACAGCTCGGAAGAGACTTGCAGCTATGGCACTCTTCCTATTGATCTGTCTTCCTTTCAGTCTGGCACAAGCCCAGACAGTAAAGGTGAACGGTAGAGTTACTGATGACCTGAACGAGCCGATGATTGGCGTGAGTATCTTTGAGAAAGGCACTACCAACGGTGTCATTACGGATATGGACGGCAACTACTCTTTGTCTGTAAAAGAAGGAGCGACGATTGTCTATTCCTACATCGGCTACCTGACACAAGAAAAGAAAGCAGTGGCAGGAGTAATGAATGTGATATTGAAAGAAGACACTAAAACGCTGGATGAAGTGGTGGTGGTAGGTTACGGCGTGCAGAAGAAAAGTTCACTGACCGGTGCCGTATCTTCGGTAAAATCAGAAGATATGGAAGCACGTACCATTACCCGTGCTGAGCAGGCATTGCAGGGTAAGACTGCCGGTGTGCAGGTGCTCAGTGCATCGGCCAAACCGGGTGCTTCTCCGCAGGTACGTATCCGTGGAATAAGCTCTAACGGTTCTTGTGACCCGTTGTATGTAGTGGATGGACGTATTGCCAGCGATATTGGTGGTATCGACCCTAATGACATTGAGTCTATGGAAGTTTTGAAGGATGGTGCTTCTGCAGCTATCTATGGCGCTGCTGCCGGTAACGGTGTAGTATTGATTACTACGAAGAAAGGAAAAGGAAACGGTAAAATCACATACGATTTTCAATATACTTCACAGAGTTTGGGTAAAGTACCCGAAGTAATGAATGCTGCGCAGTACAAGGAATTCTTCTTGGAAAACAAGAAGCTTACCCAGAGTGCTTTTGATACCTATTGGGATGGAAAAACCGATACGGATTGGGTCGATGAGGCTTTTGAAAACAGTTCGATGGTACGTCATAATGTGACTTTCCAAGGTGGTAGCGACAGAGGTTCTTTCTATCTGTCATTGTCCCACCTTGATAACGACGGTATGATTGTCGGCAATGCCGATACTTATGAACGACTCACGGGAATGGTAAATGCCAGCTGGAAAATCAAACCTTGGCTGGAGGTAGGTACCAATAATCAGATTGAGCACTACAAAACTCAGTCCGTAGCCGAGGGCAATGAGTATGGTAGCATGATGCTTTCTGTATTACAATTAGACCCTCTGACCAAGCCTCTTTATCCTATTGATGACTTGCCGTTGAATATGGCTACCATCTATAAGGATCATAAGAATATGTTGGGCGATGGAAACGGCAACCTTTATGGTGTATCAGCTTTCACTGGCAATGCCGAAGCTATCAATCCTTTTGCCATGCGTGACAACTCTTATACCAAGAACAGAGGCTTTAATATCAATGGTTCTACTTATTTGAATTTTATGCCTATCAAGGGGCTTACCGTTACTTCTCGTCTTTCTTATCGTTTGGCTTCAACTTCCTCTTATGGCGTGGGGCAATCTTATTACTATACTGACAAGGCTAAACGTGATTGGGTGGAGGTTTCGGCTTCGGATTATAGCCCAACCTATTATCAGTGGGAGAACTTTTTGAACTACACCCGTTCTTTTGGCAAACACAACGCAACATTGATGTTGGGAACTTCTTATAGTCAGAGCCGTTCTTATGGCGTTAGCGGAAGTAAGAAGGGATATAATGAAGATACTACAGATATGTGGGGAAATGTGATTAACAGAGTTTCGCATTTGGGTTTCTTGCAGAATGATCCTAATTTCTTCTACTTTGCCTATGCTACATCTGATGCTGTAAAGGATGTAAGTGGTGGTGAGCCTACCTATACTCGTAAATTATCTTACTTCGGACGTTTGAATTATGACTATGCCGGAAAGTACATGGCTCAGTTCTCACTGCGTGCCGATGCTGCTGACCTCTCTGTGTTGCCAAAGAACAAACGTTGGGGCTATTTCCCGGCAGTTTCTTTGGGTTGGGTTCTTTCGGAGGAAAATTTTATGAAAGGAACTGAAGACTGGCTGTCACAATTAAAGCTCCGTGCCAGTTGGGGACAGAATGGTTCTACTGCATCATTGGGCGGTTATAAATGGAATGTATCAATTGGTGCTACCGGGCATTTGGCTGTAGGTGATAATAATAATTTCTCTTACATCAATGGTTATGCTCCGTCTGCTACCGGTAATGACGGACTTAAATGGGAAACTTCTGAACAAACCAATATAGGTATTGATGCCCGTTTCTTGAATAGCCGTTTGACTGTTACAGCCGATTATTTCCATAAAAACACAAAAGACCTGATTGTTTCGGGTATTAAGGCTTCAACTGTAGTAGGTAACAGTTTCTCGCCAGTTAATGCCGGTAATATTACGAACAAGGGGTTTGAATTGGAACTGGGATGGCAAGACCGTATTGGTGACTTTGCTTATGGTGTCCGTGCCAACGTTGCTACATTGAAGAATAAAGTGACCAAGATGCATGAGTCTTTATCAAGTATTGATGGGGCTACTTATGTGACTTATGGAGCCATTACCCGTTTTGAGGTAGGTAAGCCTGCGTGGTATTTTTATGGTTATGATTTCATGGGTGTGGATTCAAAAACCGGTGAGCCAATCTTTAGAGATATTGATGGTGTAGAAGGTATTACGGATAATGATAAGACAGAAATTGGTAAGGGAATTGCCGACTATACTTATGGTATTACCTTGAATGCAGCTTGGAAGGGATTTGATTTTATCTTGTTTGGTACGGGTTCTCAAGGTAACGATGTATTCTGTGGCTTGAACCGTGTGGATTACAATTTGAATCAGCTGACTTATTTTACAAAAAACCGCTGGACAGAAAGCAATCGCAATGGGAAGACTCCTGCATCAGGCGCTACAGATTATACCAAGTATCTGACTTCTTCCGGCTGTGTATTTGACGGCTCTTATTTCAAGATTAAGCAAATTCAGTTGGGTTATTCTTTCCCGAAGCAACTGATTAAGAAGGTAGCAATTGAAAATCTACGTATATATGGCTCACTTGAGGACTTCTTTACTTTTACAGACTATCCTGGTTTTGACCCTGAAGTTACCGGTGTCGGAAATTCATTAGGTGTGGATAAAGGTAGTTATCCTAATTCAAAGAAGGTTGTTCTTGGTTTGAGTGTGACATTCTGATTTTTATGAACTTATTAAAATGAAAAACATATGAAATTAAGATATTCTTTAATGCTCGGAGCGCTCCTTATATTGGCTGGCACTTCGTGTGAAGACAAATTGGATATACCTCAAAAAGGTGTATTGGACTTTTCCACTTATTATAAAACTGACGAACAAGCTCAAGCAGCGGCTGATGCGCTTTATATACAACTCAAGGGTACATACTATAACTATACGATGATGAAGAATGCCCTTTCGGACGATGTTTGGGCAGGTGGTGGTGGTCGTAATGACAATGCAGAGCTGGAAGGCTGTAATGAATATTCATTTGGCTCAGACCAAAGTTTTATCGGAGGCGTATGGGAAAGCTACTATCAGCTTATTTATAAGGCGAATGTGATTCTGGGACGTGTTGAGCCTGATACTGATTTGAAGAAGAAGGCTTGTGCTGAAGCCAAGTTCTTCCGTGCTTTTGCTTATTTTGATTTAGTTTCTATGTGGGGTGATGTACCATTGGTAGACCATGAACTTGATAAATCCGAATATCAGTTGGCTCGTTCGCCTAAGGCTGATATTTGGGCGTTGATAGAGCGGGACCTGACTGAAGCTATCAATTCAGGACTCTTGGAGGAAAAGAAGAGTGTAGATGATAAAACGACATGGCGTGTTACCAAGCAGTTGGCACAAGCTATATTGGGTAAAGCTTATTTATGGCAAGAAAAATTCCATGAAGCTGCTGTTGTCTTGAATGAGGTTAGAGCTAGCAGTAAGTATAAACTTTATGATGGAAATTATGAGGATATCTTGACCTACAAGGCTGAGTATAATTGTGAAAGTATGCTCGAAAGTAACCGTATTTTTGATGCAAGTAATTCCATGGATGAGTTCAGTTTCTTTGAGGTGATGAATCATTGGCGCACTGATAAGTTGGATATGTCTGGCTCTAACAATCAGTTTAATGGTACCGGATGGGGATTTATGGTTCCTCAGAAAAAGTTGTATGATGCATTTGTTCAGGAAGAGGGTGTAGATGGTTATCGGTTGAATCAGACAATGAAAACCTATGACCAAATTTCTCAATTGGGTGTCAAGGTTGCCAAAGGGCAGAGTTTGATTAATGAAGGTTATTTCATGTGGAAGCGTCGCTTCTCGAATGTAGAATCTCCTGCTGGTTTTTGGTGTTCATATAATAACTATCGTTGGATGCGTTATGCTGAAGTCTTGTTACTGGCAGCTGAAGCAAACCTGAAGGATGGCAATCAATCCGAAGCTGATGCTTGCTTGAATGAGGTGCGTCAGCGTGCAAGATTGGATGCAAAGACGGCTACCTTGGATGCCATTAAATTGGAAAAGAGACTGGAACTCTGTTCTGAATATACCCGTTATCAGGATATTATCCGTTGGAAAGATGCGGAGGCTTTGCTTAAGGATCAGGGTGAAAGAACACCTATCTTGTCAAATAAGGCAGGAAAAGATGAGCCGGATAATGTAGCGGTAGAATACATTCAGTATAACAAGGATAAAACGCGTTATGGTTTCAAGGAAAGACATTATTTGTTGCCTATTCCGGCAAAGGAGATCCGTTTGAATCCAAATATGGAACAAAATGCAGGTTGGTAAAGCGTATAAAGAATCAAAATCTAACTTCGTCATCTGATGCAGATAGACAAAATTAGATTTTTCTAACTGATTAATTGTTTGTAGAAGAAGTCCCCCGTGGGAATCAGCTAATTGTACGGGGGCTTCTTTTGTGGCTTTTTAAATATAATATATATGAGAAGATTGTCAATTACTTTATTTTCACTCTGTCTGGCATCTGCTTTGACTGCACAGGTGACCGGTTCGAATCAGTCAGTCAGACTGCGTGCCGACAATGTCGACGAAGTGGTCAGTGCCATGACCCTCGAAGAGAAGGTACACCTCGTCATCGGTTGTGGAATGTCGATGGGAAGTGATACCAAGTTTCCAGGAACAGCGGGACGTACTTACGACATTCCCCGACTGGGTATCCCTTCCGCCTATCTTGCCGACGGACCGCACCGGTTGGCGATGGCTGCCAAGCGGGAATTCGACAGCCGTACTTATCATGCTACGGAATTCCCTTCCAGCACCACGGTGGCAGCTACTTTCAATCCGGATGCAGCCCATAAGGTGGGACGTACTTTGGGTATGGAAGTGAAGGATTATGGTTTGGATGTGTTGCTGGCACCGGGTGTCAACCTGATGCGAAATGTGCTTTGTGGACGTAACCATGAATATTATTCGGAAGATCCGGTGTTGGCTGGTAAAATGGCTGCTGCCTATATCAACGGAGTCCAGAGCCGGGGGACAGGTACCTGCCTGAAACACTTTGCCGTGAACAACCAGGAGACCAACCGCAATAACAACGATTCTCATCTGACACAGCGCCCCTTGCGCGAGCTGTATTTGAAGTGCTTCGAGATTGCTGTCAAAGAGTCTCAGCCCTGGAGCGTGATGACCGCCTACAATAAGGTGAACGGCAAATATACCTGCGAGGACCGCGAACTGACAGAGGACATCCTCCGCGACGAATGGGGATTCAAGGGACTGGTGATGTCCGACTGGAATGCCGGAAAAGATGCCGTGACCTCCATCGTAGCAGGAAACGACATGCTGCAACCGGGGCAAGACCGCCAGTATAAAGCTATTTTGGAAGCCGTAGAGAACGGTACACTGGATTTGGCACTCCTCGACCGCAGCGTGAAGCGTGTGCTGGAGTTTGTGGTCAAGAGCCATACCTTTGCCGGCTACGAGTATCCCAATAAAACCGATTTGGAGGCTCATGCGCAAGTAGACCGTGAGATAGGTGCGGAAGGTATCGTGCTGCTGGATAACAAGCAGGCGCTACCCATGGCTGCCGGCATCAAAAAAGTGGCCCTTTATGGAACTACTTCCTATGACATGGTTCCTGCCGGCATGGGCTTTGGCAGTACGGGCATCGGCTATTACACGGTTTCTATGGTAGAAGGTTTGCGCAATGCGGGTTACATCGTGGACAAAGAATTGCTGAATCGCTACAAGAAGCATATGGCGGACGAGCAGAAACGGCTTTTTCCTCACGGAAAACCGCCTTTCGCCTTTACTCCGCTGCCCCGTGCCGAGGAGTTCCTGCCCACTGCCGAGGAACTGGCTGCACAAGTGAAGGCCAACGACATTGCCGTGCTTACGCTGGGGCGTGTCAGTGGCGAGGGCTGTGACCGCCGTGTGGAAGATTTCCTCCTGAAGGAGAACGAATTGGCTCTGATTAAGCAAGTGTCTGCCGCTTATCATGCTGCAGGCAAGAAACTGGTGGTGGTTCTCAACATCTGCAGCCCGGTGGAGACTGCTTCTTGGAAGGGACTGGCAGATGCAGTGGTTTGTGCCTTCCAGCCGGGACAAGAGGTGGGTAATTGTATCACGGACATCCTGACCGGAAAGGTGAATCCTTCGGGCAAGTTACCCATGACGTTTGCCGTGAAATATGGCGATGCGCCGTCGGATGCTAACTTCCCTTTTGATTACGAGTTCAAGATGCCGTCGTTTGCTATGGGTACCGGCATGAACTTCAAGTCCGAAAAGAAAGAGGAGAAACCGAAGGAACCGGAGAAAAATGTGGATTTCACCAACTATGAAGAGGGAATCTATGTGGGTTATCGCTATTTCGACACTTTCGGTAAAGAGGTTTCCTATCCGTTCGGTCATGGTTTGAGCTATACTGCTTTTGACTATGCGGTAGAGAACGCCAAAATGGATGCCGATCGCTGTGAGTTGAAAGTGAGCGTGAAGAACATCGGCAAGGTGGCAGGGCGTGAAGCTGTACAACTCTATGTGAAAGCTCCGAATGGGGGACTTGACAAGCCTGCCAAGGAGTTGAAGGCCTTCGGCAAAACTGCCTTGCTCCAGCCGGGCGAGAGCCAGACACTGATTCTGACTTGGAACGTGATGGACATGGCTTCCTTTAATGAGAAAAACAGCTCTTGGGAGTTGGCTAAGGGTGAATATCAGTGGATGGTTGCCGCATCTTCGGCCGATGTGCGTTGCACAGCGGTACAGAGGGTGACAAAGGCACGCAAGCAGAAAGTGCATGATGCCATGCGGGCGCAAGTGCCTGTGGCTGTGTATCCGATGGTGAAGAGATGAGGGGGATATGCGTGAAAAAACTGATATATATCAATTAGTTTTAGAGTGGAAAACGCTTATTTTGTAGTACATTTTTAAATCGATACCATGAAAAGATTGATACTCTCTCTTTTTGCCGTCTGCTTGCTGTGGATGGCAAATGCACAAAATCCTGCATGGGGACCGCAAAGCAAGGTAGTGACCGACAGCATCTACAGCCAGGTATTGAAAGCACACCGTGCCTACACCATCTATCTGCCGCAAAGCTATAGCAATGAAACGGATAGGAAATATCCTATCCTCTATTTGCTGCACGGCATGTCGGGGGTGAATACCAGTTGGTTTACAGACCAACGTGTGAAGGACGTGATGGACCAGTTGGTGGCATCGGGCGAGGCTTGCGAGATGATTATCGTCAGCCCCAATGCAGGAGGCAATCCGGCTACTTGCTGGAACGGCTACTTCAACATGCCGGGTTGGGCTTACGAAGATTTCTTCTATAAGGAGTTCCTTCCTTATATAGAGAAGACTTACCGGGTGAAAGGTGATAAGCGGCATCGTGCCATTGCCGGACTTTCTATGGGCGGAGGTGGAACGGCAAGCTATGCACAGCGCTATCCGGATATGTATTGTGCTGCTTATGCTATGAGTGCTTTGATGAACATCCCCGTTAGTGGTGAGGAGGTGGGAAGAGACCCCGACCCCACAAACAAGATGGCTGTACTGACGCGTTCTGTGCAGGAGCATAGTTGCATCAGGTATGTGGCTGAGGCAGATGTTGCGCGTAAGGCACAGCTTCGTACTGTACAGTGGTTTGTGGATTGCGGAGACGATGACTTTCTGCTGGACCGTAATATAGAGTTTTTCCAGGCGATGCGTAATGCCGGTATCCCTTGCCAGTTCCGTGTGCGGGATGGCGGACATACCAGCGAATATTGGCATTCGGCACTTTATATGTGCCTGCCTTTTGTAAGTCGCTGCTTTGCTAAATAACAAGAAGCTAATTCATTTAATATAAGAAATTATGAAAAGATTATTAAGTTTGGCAGCGATGCTGCTGGTCTGCTGTGTCACCCTTTTTGCACAGCAAGCTCTTTGGGGAGGTGCGGCAGTTGTCTCTCCTGATATTCATGACGACAACACGGTTACTTTTCGCTTGAAAGCTCCTAAGGCTGTAAGGGTGCAGATTACCGGTGATTTTCTGCCTCCACAAACTATTAAGACTCCTCGTGGCGATTATGATGCACCGGGCATTGCCGATTTGACAGAGGGGAAGGATGGCGTTTGGGAATTTACTACTCCCGAACCATTGAAGCCGGAACTTTATGGATACTCCTTTATTGTGGACGGATTGAGAATGATGGACCCGAGCAATGTTTACATGATTCGGGATGTGGCTACCGTGACCAATGTATTTATCATCGGTGGTGACCGTGCCGATTTGTATAAAGTGAATAAGGTACCCCATGGAACGGTAAGTCGCATGTGGTACAATAGTCCTTCGCTGGGAATGGACCGCCGTCTGACGATTTACACTCCGGCTGGTTATGAAACCAGCGGCAAGCGTTATCCGGTATTTTATCTGCTTCATGGTGCAGGTGGTGATGAGGAAGCTTGGATTGCTCTTGGCCGTACTTCGCAGATATTGGATAATCTCATTGCACAAGGCAAGGCTAAACCTATGATTGTGGTGATGACTAACGGCAATGCTTGGCAAGATGCTGCTGCAGGTGAATCTCCCAAGGGTTTTGTTGCCCCCTCCATGCGTCCCGACGAAAGAGCGAAGGTGGCGGAAGGTGCTTTTGAACTCTCGTTCCCCGAAATCGTGAAGTTCGTGGAGAAGAATTTCCGCACTCTTGCCAATAAGAAGAACCGTGCCATTGCCGGGCTTTCTATGGGTAGTTTCCACTCTTGCAATATTTCCAAGTATTACCCGGACATGTTCGACTATGTAGGTCTTTTCTCCGGTGCAAGTACCGGAAACGATAAATCGACTTGTCCGGTCTATACCGACTTCGAAGGTAAGCTGAAGACTCAGTTTGCCAAGAAACCGGCTCTTTACTTCATCGCATGCGGCAAGACGGACTTTGTTTATAAAGGTGTGGCCGATTTTCGCAAGTTGCTTGACGACAATGGTTATAAGTACGAGTATCTTGAAACGGGCGAGGGACATATCTGGAGGAACTGGCGAATCTATCTGACGGAGTTCGCGCCGAAGTTGTTCAAATAAGAGGATTTGGTATAACTAATTTAATAACAAAATAACATACGTATCATGAAAAGAATTTCTATTTTGTCAGCTCTGTTGCTGATGTGTGCGATGACTTTCGCGCAACAAGCTCTCTGGGGAGGCGCTCCCGTGGTCTCACCTGAGATACACGACAACAATACAGTAACTTTCCGCTTGAAGGCGCCGAAAGCCGTAAAGGTGCAAGTAACCGGCGACTTCCTGCCTACGCAGAAAATCAAGACTCCTTTTGGTGAGTTTGATGGTCCGGGTGTGGCAGATTTGAAAGAGAACAAGGACGGTGTGTGGGAATTCACTACTCCCGAACCGCTGAAACCGGAACTCTACAGCTACACTTTCCTGGTAGACGGACTGAAGATTAACGACCCTGCCAACGTCTATATGATTCGAGACGTGGCAAGCGTGACGAATGTATTCATCATCGGTGGTGACGAGCGCATCGACCTTTACAAAGTGAATAAAGTTCCTCATGGAACGGTATCTAAGGTATGGTACAACAGCCCTACGCTGGGTATGGACCGCCGTCTGACTGTCTATACGCCTGCCGGATATGAGACAAGCGGCAAGCGCTATCCTGTCTTCTACCTGCTGCACGGCATGGGTGGCGACGAGAACGCATGGAGCGAACTGGGACGTACGGCACAGATTCTGGATAACCTCATCGCCCAAGGCAAGGCCAAGCCGATGATTGTAGTAATGACCAACGGCAATGCCGCATTGGAGGCTGCTCCGGGTGAATCGTCATTGGGTTTTGCCGCTCCCAGCATGAATCTGCCCAAGACGATGGAAGGCTCTTTTGAGACTGCTTTCCCCGACGTGGTGAAGTTCATTGATAAGACTTACCGTACGCAGGCCAACAAGAAGGGGCGTGCCATTGCCGGATTGTCTATGGGCGGTTACCACTCCATGCACATCTCCAAGCAATATCCGGATATGTTCGACTATGTAGGGCTGTTCTCGGCAGCCATCATGCCCAACAAAGATGTGAAGTCTCCGATTTATGACAACCTTGAAGCCAAACTGAAAACCCAGTTTGCCAAGAAACCGGCACTCTATTACATTGCTATCGGTAATAAAGACTTCTTGTTCCAAGCCAACAGCGACTACCGCAAGATGTTGGACGAGAAGGGTTACAAATATGAATATTATGAAACCGGAGAAGGTCATATCTGGAAGAACTGGCGTATTTACCTGACAGAATTCGCACCGAAGATATTTAAATAAGATTATGAAGAAGAATATCATATCCATGGCAGCAGCAATGGCTGTTTTGTCAGCTTGCGGACCGGGTGTGCCGCAGCTTGGAAAGTCCTCTCTGGATGAGGTGATTGGCGCCATGACCTTGGAAGAAAAGGCGCATCTGGTAGTGGGTACCGGTATGGCAGGCTTCTCGGGTGACAGTGCCGTAATCGGTGCAACGAGAAAGCTGGTGCCGGGTGCGGCAGGAACCACATACCCGATTGAACGCCTCGGTATTCCCGCTGTGGTGCTGGCTGATGGTCCCGCTGGACTGCGTATCGACCCCAAGCGTGAGGGGGATTCGGCTACGTACTATTGTACTCATTTCCCTATCGGAACTTTGCTCGCCTCTACCTGGGACCAGGAACTGGTGGAAAGTGTAGGTCAATCCATCGGTAACGAAGTGCTGGAATACGGTGCGGACGTGCTGTTGGCTCCGGCGCTGAACATTCACCGTAACCCGCTTTGCGGACGTAACTTCGAGTATTATTCCGAAGACCCGTTGGTGTCGGGTAAGATTGCCGCCGCCTACGTACGTGGTGTGCAGAGCAACGGTGTGGGTACCAGTATCAAGCACTTTGCTGTGAACAACCAGGAAACCAACCGTATGGCTACGGATGCGCATGTATCTCCACGCGCTTTGCGCGAAATCTACTTGAAAGGGTTCGAGATTGCCGTGAAGGAATCCGCTCCTTGGACCGTGATGTCCTCATACAACTACCTGAACGGTGTCTACACTTCGGAAAACAAGGAGTTGCAGACAACGATGTTGCGCGACGAATGGGGCTTCAAGGGCATGGTGATGACCGACTGGTTTGGCGGCAAGGATGCCGTGGCACAGATGGTGGCAGGCAACGACATGTTGCAGCCCGGTCTGCCCAAGCAGTACGAAGCCATCGTGAAGGGTGTGCAGGACGGAGCGTTGGACGAAGCCATCCTCAATCAGAATGTGAAGCGTATTCTGGAGATGATTCTCCAGACTCCCCACTTCAAGGGATATAAATACTCCAACAAGCCTGATTTGAAGGCGCATGCTGCCGTAACCCGCCAGTCGGCAACGGAAGGCATGGTATTGCTGAAGAACGATAACGGTGCTCTGCCGCTGGCTGCCGACGTGAAGAACGTGGCACTCTTCGGTTGCACTTCCTATGACTTCATTGCCGGAGGTACAGGCTCGGGCAACGTGAACCGCGCTTATACCGTTTCGCTATTGGACGGCTTGAAGAATGCCGGCTATGTGGTGGATGAAGCGCTGAAGAATAGCTATGAAGCTTACCTGAAAGCAGAGAAAGAACGTCTGGCCAAAGATAAGAAAGAGTGGTTTATGCCCGACGAGCGTCCTGCTGAGATGGCTGTGTCCGCACAAGTTATCCGCGAGCAGGTTGCCAAGGCCGATGTGGCACTGGTGACGCTGGGACGTACCTCCGGTGAGTTTCTCGACCGTATGGTAGCCGACTTCAACCTCACCAAAGAGGAACAGAACATGTTGAAAGCTGTGTCCGATGCTTTCCACGCTGCCGGAAAGAAGGTAGTGGTAGTGCTCAATATCGGTGGTGTGATTGAAACCGCTTCTTGGAAATCTGCTCCCGATGCCATTCTTTGTGCATGGCAGGCAGGCCAGGAGGGAGGAAACAGTGTGGCTGACGTGCTGAGTGGCAAGGCTTCTCCTTCGGGCAAGCTGACAATGACTTTCCCGGTGAAGTTTGAAGATGCCGCTTCTTCCGACAACTTCCCGATAGACATGCGTGTGAGCACCGACCTCATGAACAAAGGCGGGAAGAAGAACGACGTGAAGAACGTGGACTATACCAATTACGAAGAGGACATTTACGTGGGTTACCGTTACTTCGACACCTTTGGCAAGCAGGTTTCCTATCCTTTCGGTTACGGTCTTTCCTATACCACTTTTGCTTACGACAAGGCTGCTGTCAAGGCAGACAACGGTGTCTATACCGTGTCTGTAGAAGTGAAGAACACCGGTAAGGTAGCAGGCAAGGAAGTGGTTCAGCTTTATGTATCCGCTCCCGATGTTGCTGCCAACAAGCCCGAAAAGGAACTGAAGGCTTTTGCCAAGACCAAGGAGCTGAAACCGGGCGAAGCGGTTGTGGTGACGCTGAAAGTGAATGCTGATGACCTGGCTTCCTACGATGAGGCTGCATCGGCATGGGTGGTAACTCCCGGAAACTACAAGTTCCTCGTCGGGGCTTCCTCACGCGACATCAAGGCTACGCTGGAGGCTGAAGTAGCTGCCGCAACGCAGAAGACGAACAACATCTTGAAACTTCAGGAACCGATGAGCCTCTTGAAGAGATGAGAGTAGGATTGTCTGAAAAGATAACAAATCATACCCTAAAAAACATCCTGTTGTACCCTTTGGTATGGCAGGATGTTCTTATCTTTGTGCCTCGTATAAACAGATAGTGCAACTATTATAAACCAATATCACAACCATGAATAAAAAGTTAATCTTATCTTTAGCCCTATCAGGGTTAGTGCTTACTGCTACGGCGCAGACCACTGTTGCGCCTGCCATTCCAAGAGACGAGAAAATAGAACAGCAGATTGAGACTTTGCTGAAGAAGATGACGCTTGACGAGAAAGTCGGTCAGATGTGCGAACTCACTATCGACCTCCTGCAGAAACGCGCCAATCCCTTTGCCGGCCTCGACCCGAAGAACATCACGGTGAAGGACCTGCAAAAAATCATCAAGAGATACAAGCTTGAAAAGGAATTCAAGCTGGGCAAGGAGATGCCTTCGCAGGATGTGATGATGAAGCTCTATATGCGTATCCAAGGCATTGAGAATGCCAAGGGCTTCCAGTTGGATGAGGCGATGCTCGACTCTGTCATCGGAAAATACAAAGTAGGCTCCATCTTGAACGTGCCCAACGGTGTGGCACAGAGCGTGGAGAAGTGGCAGGAAATCATCAAACGCATTCAGGAGAAATCCATGGAGGTGATGGGTATTCCTTGTGTGTACGGTGTAGACCAGATACACGGAACTACCTATACGCTGGGTGGTACTTTCTTCCCGCAAGGCGTCAATATGGGAGCTACCTTCAACCGTGAACTGACACGTGAAGGTGCACGCATCTCCGCTTATGAAACAAAGGCGGGAAGCATTCCCTGGACGTATGCCCCGGTGACCGACCTCGGGCGTGACCCGCGCTGGCCGCGTATGTGGGAAAACTATGGTGAAGACGCCTACGTCAATGCCGAAATGGGACGTGAAGCCGTTATCGGTTTCCAGGGAGAGAACCCCAACCTGATTGGCGGGAACAACGTTGCCGCTTGTATGAAGCATTATATGGGTTATGGTGTCCCCGTTTCCGGTAAGGACCGTACGCCGTCTTCCATCACCGAGCAGGATATGCGTGAGAAGCATTTTGCTCCTTATCTGGAAATGGTGAAGGCAGGTGCCCTCTCCGTGATGGTGAACTCCGCCATGAACAACGGCCTGCCTTTCCATGCCAACTATGAGCTGCTGACCAAGTGGCTGAAAGAAGACCTCAACTGGGACGGTATGATCGTGACCGACTGGGCGGACATCAACAACCTTTATAGCCGCGACCACATTGCCAAGGACAAGAAGGAAGCCATCAAGCTCGCCATCAATGCCGGTATCGACATGTCTATGGACCCGTACGACTGGAAGTTCTGTACACTCTTGAAGGAGCTGGTGGAAGAAGGTGAAGTTTCCATGAGCCGTATAGACGATGCTGTACGTCGTGTGCTGCGTTTGAAGTACCGTCTCAACCTATTTGAAAAGCCCTATTATGACTTGAAAGACTTCCCGTTGTTCGGTAGTGCGGAACATGCCGCTGCTGCATTGCAGGCTGCCGAAGAGTCTTTGGTACTCCTGAAGAATACAGACGGTATATTGCCGTTGGCAAAAGGCAAGAAACTGCTGGTTACCGGTCCGAATGCCAATTCCATGCGTTGCCTCAACGGTGGCTGGTCCTATTCATGGCAGGGCGACAAGGCCGACGAGCATGCAAGCCAATACAATACGATTCTTGAAGCCTTCACCAATAAATTCGGTGCGGACAATATCATTTACGAAGCCGGTGTCACTTATAAGCAAGGTGGCAACTGGTGGGAAGAAAACACTCCGGAGATAGAGAAAGCTGTAGCTGCCGCTGCCGGTGCCGACTACATCGTTGCCTGCATCGGTGAGAACTCTTACTGCGAGACTCCGGGTAACCTGACGAACCTCTTCCTCTCCCAGAACCAGCTCGATTTGGTGAAGGCTCTTGCCAAGACCGGGAAGCCCATCATTCTGGTGTTGAACGAAGGTCGTCCTCGCCTGATTGCTGACATCGAGCCTTTGGCTAAGGCTGTTGTCAATACTATGCTTCCGGGCAACTACGGCGGTGATGCGTTGGCAAACCTCATTGCCGGTGACGCCAACTTCAGCGGAAAGATGCCTTTCACTTATCCGAAGGAAATCAACTCTCTGATTACGTACGACTACAAACCGTGCGAACACATCGGCAAGCAGATGGAAGGTGCTTATAACTACGATGCGCAAGTATCTGTACAGTGGGCGTTCGGTTATGGATTGAGTTATACTACTTTTGCATACAGTAACCTCAAGGTGGATAAGTCGGACTTTACCGCTGATGATGTGCTTACTTTCACTGTAGATGTGAAGAATACCGGTGACCGTGTCGGCAAGGAGAGCGTGTTGCTCTTCAGCAGTGACCTCGTTGCCTCCCTTACTCCCGATACCCGCCGTCTTCGCGCTTTCGAGAAAGTGGAACTGAAACCGGGCGAGACAAAGACCGTGACTCTGAAACTGAAAGGCTCCGACCTTGCTTTCGTAGGCTATGATGGCAAGTGGATTCTGGAGAAAGGTGACTTCCGCATCCAGACGGGTGACCAAACGGTGAACGTGGTTTGTACGGATACCAAGAAGTGGGAGACTCCGAATAAGTGATACGACAAGGTCTTTTAGACCTTTAGAACCATAGTAAAAGGGCCGATAGCATGAAACAAGCTATCGGCCTTTTATTTTTCCGCGTTGTCTTTCAACAGTATCTTCTTTCCGTTTGTATCTCCTTACTTCTTTTCCTGAAACAATAGAGATTGTATGCTTGAGATGTACATCTCATGTTGTCCGAGATGCACATCTCGTTGTGCTTGACATGTGCATCTCATGCAGTATGGAACGTGATAATTCATTTCATAAAGTATAAGCTTCTGTCTCATAAGATTATATGTTTTACCCCTTATCTTGAAGTGTTGAAAGGGTGTGTTTGTAATATAATTCCCGTTTGAACCGTTAAATCAATCTTTTTTTCTCTAATATTTTGTAGTCGAACAGATTATTTATATCTTTGCAACCGAAAACGGATGAAAGGTGGAGGGGCGATTAAGCTCCTCTTTTTTGTTCCTAATGGTTAATCTATGATAGAAAAGAAAACTGTTTGTCAGATTGTTGACGAGTGGCTGGCAGGAAAGGACTACTTCCTTGTGGAGGTGACAATCAGCCCGGATGACAAGATTTTGGTGGAAATAGACCACAAAGAAGGTGTTTGGATTGAGGACTGCGTAGAGCTGAGCCGCTACATCGAGTCCAAGTTGAACCGTGAGGATGAGGATTATGAGTTGGAAGTCGGTTCGGCCGGCATCGGACAGCCCTTCAAGGTACTGCAGCAGTACATTAACCACATCGGCAAGGAAGTGGAAGTGCTGGCAAAGGACGGCCGCAAGCTCAGCGGCGTGTTGAAGGAAGCCGACGAACAGCATTTCGTCGTGACCATTCAGAAGAAAGTGAAAGAGGAAGGTGCCAAGCGTCCCAAGCTGGTGGACGAGGACTTGACCTTTACGTATGAAGAGATAAAATACACTAAATACTTAATCAGTTTTAAATAAGACTATGGCCAAAAAAGTAGAAACTGTCAGCTTGATAGATACATTTTCGGAATTTAAGGAACTGAAGAATATCGACAGAACCACGATGGTAAGCGTACTCGAGGAGTCGTTCCGTAGTGTGATTGCGAAAATGTTCGGTACCGATGAGAATTACGACGTAATTGTAAACCCGGACAAGGGTGACTTCGAAATATGGCGTAACCGTGAGGTAGTGGCAGACGAGGATTTGGAAAACCCGAACCTGCAGATTGCATTGTCCGAAGCACAAAAGATTGATGCTTCTTATGAAGTGGGCGAGGAAGTGACGGATGAAGTTATCTTCGCGAACTTCGGTCGCCGTGCCATCTTGAACTTGCGCCAGACACTGGCCTCCAAGATATTGGAACTGGAGAAAGATAGTATTTACAACAAATACATTGATAAAGTGGGTACCATCATCAATGCGGAAGTCTACCAGATTTGGAAGAAAGAGATGCTGCTGCTCGATGATGAAGGCAACGAACTGTTGCTGCCCAAGACCGAACAGATACCGAGTGACTTCTACCGCAAGGGCGAGACCGCCCGCGCCGTAGTGGCACGTGTGGACAACAAGAATAATAATCCGAAGATTATCCTGAGCCGTACGTCGCCCGTCTTCCTGCAACGTCTGTTCGAAATGGAAGTACCCGAAATCAATGACGGACTGATTACCATCAAGAAGATTGCCCGCATCCCCGGCGAGCGTGCCAAGATTGCCGTTGAGAGCTACGATGACCGTATCGATCCGGTAGGTGCTTGCGTGGGTGTGAAGGGTAGCCGTATTCATGGTATTGTCCGCGAGCTTCGCAACGAGAATATCGACGTTATCAACTATACGTCCAATATCCAGTTGTTTATACAGCGTGCCTTGAGCCCTGCCAAGATTTCTTCCATCCGCTTGAACGAGGAAGAACGCAAGGCTGAAGTGTTCTTGAAACCCGAAGAGGTGTCGCTGGCTATCGGTAAAGGCGGTTTGAATATCAAGCTTGCCAGTATGTTGACTGAGTACACCATCGACGTGTTCCGTGAGTTGGATGAGGCCATAGAGGATGAAGACATCTACTTGGACGAATTCCGTGATGAAATAGACGGTTGGGTTATCGATGCCATCAAGGCTATCGGTATCGATACGGCTAAGGCTGTGTTGAACGCTCCCCGTGAGATGTTGATTGAGAAGACGGACCTCGAAGAAGAGACGGTGGACGAGGTATTGCGCATTTTGAAACAGGAGTTTGAAGAGGAGGAGCAGTAATGTGGTAATGTGGGTAATATGCTAATGTGCCAATGCAGATAGCATATCGGATGAAGTGCACACTCCTTTTTTCTCAGCCAATTAGCACATTAGCATATTGGCACATTAATTCATTAAATTAGTATGACGATAAGGTTAAACAAAGTAACAAGAGATTTAAATGTAGGGATTACGACGGCTGTCGAGTTCCTGCAAAAGAAGGGATTTACCGTTGAGGCAAATCCGAACACAAAAATTACGGATGAACAGTTCGAACTGCTCAAAAAGGAGTTTAGTACAGATAAGGACCTTAAGATAAAGTCGGAGCGTTTCAGCCAGGAACGTCAGAGCAAGGACCGCAACAAGGCGTCCGTGTCTATTGACGGCTATAAGGAAACGCAGGAGAAAGCGAAGCCCGAGGAGATTAAGACGGTTGTTCCGGAAGACGCACGTCCGAAGTTCAAGCCGGTAGGCAAGATTGATTTGGACAAACTGAACCGTAGACCTGCTCCTGCTCAGGAAAAAGAGAAAGAAGCGGAAAAAGCGGTAGAGGAGAAGAAGGTGGAGGAACCGGCAGTTGTAGAAACGCCGAAACCGGAACCTGCTCCTGCTCCCCAACCGGAACCACAGCCGCAACCGGAGGTACAGCCGGCATCTGAGTCCGAGCCGCAGCCCGTTTCGGAACCGCAGCCACAACCCGTTGTCAAGGAAGAGCCTGCTCCGGTTGTAGAGGCTCAACAAGAATCTAAAAAGGAAGAAATGATAGAAGCGCCTGCTCCCGTACCGGTGGCTGAAGAAGCACCGGTTGAAAAAGAGGGGAAAGAAGAAGGAGAAGAAATCTTCAAGATACATCAGCCTGAGTTTGTTTCGAAGATTAATGTCATCGGACAGATAGACCTGGCGGCTCTGAACCAATCCACACGCCCGAAGAAGAAATCGAAAGAGGAGAAACGCAAGGAGCGTGAAGAGAAGGAAAAGATTCGCCAGGATCAGAAGAAGCAGATGAAGGAAGCTATCATCAAGGAAATCCGCCGTGATGACAGCAAGTTGAAGGATACCGCTGCCGGCGATGCCAACGGCAAGAAGAAACGTGTCCGTATCAATAAGGAGAAAGTGGACATCAACAATGCTTCCAACTTCCAGCGTGGTGGCAACGACCGTGGACACGCTGGTGCCCAGCAAGGTCAGGGTGCCCGCCCGCAAGGTGGAAACCAGCCTGGTGGAAACAATGCCAATAATAACCGCAACCGCAATAAGGACCGCTTCAAGAAGCCGGTCATCAAGCAGGAGGTTAGCGAGGAAGATGTAGCAAAGCAGGTAAAGGAAACTTTGGCACGCCTCACTTCCAAAGGAAAGAACAAAGGTGCCAAGTATCGTAAGGAAAAACGTGACATGGCTTCCAGCCGTATGCAGGAATTGGAAGACATGGAAATGGCAGAAAGCAAGGTACTGAAGATTACGGAATTCGTGACGGCCAACGAGTTGGCAAGCATGATGGATGTTTCTGTTACTCAGGTCATCGCCACTTGTATGAGCATTGGTATGATGGTATCCATCAACCAGCGTCTGGATGCCGAGACCATCAACTTGGTGGCTGAGGAATTCGGCTTCAAGACAGAATATGTAAGCGCAGAAGTGGCGCAGGCCATCGTAGAGGAAGAGGATGATGAGGAAGATTTGGAACCTCGCGCTCCGATTGTAACGGTGATGGGTCACGTAGACCACGGTAAGACTTCATTGCTCGACTATATCCGTAAGGCGAATGTGATTGCCGGTGAAGCGGGTGGTATCACACAGCACATCGGTGCCTACCACGTGTCGCTGGACGACGGACGTAAGATTACATTCCTCGATACTCCGGGCCACGAGGCGTTTACCGCCATGCGTGCCCGTGGTGCCAAAGCTACGGATATTGCCATCATCATTGTGGCTGCTGACGACAACGTGATGCCGCAGACAAAGGAAGCCATCAACCATGCCATGGCTGCGGGTGTTCCTATTGTATTTGCAATCAATAAGATTGATAAACCGACTGCCAACCCCGACAAGATTAAGGAAGAGCTGGCTGCCATGAACTTCTTGGTGGAAGAGTGGGGCGGTAAGTATCAGTCGCAAGATATCTCTGCCAAAAAGGGTATCGGTGTACCCGAGTTGATGGAGAAAGTGCTGCTCGAAGCAGAAATGCTGGAGTTGAAAGCAAACCCGAACCGCCGTGCTACCGGTTCCATTATCGAGTCCTCATTGGATAAGGGTCGTGGCTATGTGGCTACGGTACTCGTTTCCAACGGTACCTTGAAAATGGGTGACATCGTGCTGGCGGGTACCAGCTACGGTAAGGTGAAGGCTATGTTCAATGAGCGTAACCAACGCATGCAGGAGGCTGGTCCTTCTACACCTGCCCTGATATTGGGCTTGAACGGTGCACCTGCTGCTGGCGACACGTTCCACGTAATCGAAACGGAGCAGGAAGCACGCGAGATTGCCAACAAACGCGAACAGTTGCAGCGTGAACAAGGTTTGCGTACGCAGAAGATGCTGACGCTCGACGAAGTGGGCCGCCGTCTGGCGCTGGGTGACTTCCATGAGCTGAACGTGATTGTGAAGGGTGACGTGGACGGTTCTGTGGAAGCGTTGAGCGACTCTTTAATCAAGCTGTCTACGGAGCAGGTGCAGGTAAACGTAATCCACAAGGGTGTCGGTCAGATTTCCGAATCGGATGTCTCGCTGGCTGCCGCTTCGGATGCGATTATCGTCGGTTTCCAGGTACGTCCTTCGGGTGCTGCCGCCAAGATGGCAGAGCAGGAGGGTGTGGATATCCGCAAGTACTCCGTCATCTACGATGCCATCGAAGAGGTGAAGGCTGCCATGGAAGGTATGCTGGCACCGACATTGAAGGAGCAGATAACGGCAACCATCGAGGTGCGCGAAGTGTTCAACATCACGAAGGTGGGACTGGTGGCAGGTGCCATGGTCAAGACCGGAAAGGTGAAACGCAGCGACAAGGCCCGTTTGATACGCGACGGTATCGTAATCTTTACGGGTGCCATCAATGCCCTGAAGCGCTTCAAGGACGACGTGAAGGAGGTAGGTACCAATTTCGAGTGCGGTATCAGCCTGACAAACTGCAACGACATCAAGGTGGGCGATATTATCGAATCTTACGAAGAAATAGAAGTGAAGCAAACATTATAATTGAATAATGTGCAAATATGCTAATGTGCCAATTGGCTGCGCGTACAGAAAATGCCGCAGGGCAATTGGCACATTTTGCATATTAGTTATTTGCTCATTGACCCATTAGCATATTGGCACATTAGCATATTGTCACATTGGTACATTAATTTTATGGCAATTATAGATATCATCATATTGGCTGCTTTCGGCTTGGGCGCAATCATCGGCTTCATGAAAGGTTTTGTGAAGCAATTGGCCTCTCTGCTGGGGCTGATTGTCGGTCTGCTGGCGGCAAAGGCTTTGTATGCCTCGTTGGCAGTGAAGCTGTGCCCCATGTTGACAGACTCTATGACAGTGGCGCAAGTACTGGCATTTGTCTTCATCTGGCTGGCTGTTCCTTTGCTCTTCTCCCTGGTGGCTTCTCTGCTGACCCGGGCAATGGAGGCCGTCTCGCTGGGCTGGCTCAATCATTGGTTGGGGGCTGGTCTAGGGGCTTTGAAGTACCTCCTGCTGACGAGCCTGCTGATTGGTGTCATCGAATTTATAGACGGAGACAATACGCTGATTAGCAAAACAAAAAAGAAAGAATCAGTGTTATATTATCCTATGGAAGAGTTTGCCGGGATATTCTTTCCCGCAGCAAAGGCGGTTACGGAGCAGATTGTAAACGGAGACTTTGACTGATACCGTGAACCGTGATTTTGTAATTCATAATTTGTAATTATAGAAGTGATGCAACAAGAAGAACCCAATAAATATGTAAAGGAACTCACTCAGGAGAAGTATAAGTACGGTTTCACGACCGACGTGCATACAGACATCATTGAGCGCGGGCTGAATGAAGATGTAGTGCGGCTTATCTCTGAGAAGAAGGGAGAACCGGAATGGTTGCTGGAGTTCCGCCTGAAGGCATATCGCCACTGGCTGACATTGGAGATGCCTACATGGGCACATCTCCGCATTCCCGAAATAGATTATCAGGCCATATCCTACTATGCCGACCCTACGAAGAAGAAGGAAGGACCGAAAAGCATGGATGAGGTAGACCCTGAGTTGATAAAAACTTTCAATAAGCTGGGCATTCCGCTGGAAGAACAGATGGCGTTAAGCGGTATGGCTGTGGATGCCGTTATGGACTCGGTGTCTGTAAAGACTACCTTCAAGGAGACACTGATGGAGAAAGGAATCATCTTCTGCTCGTTCAGCGAGGCTGTACACGAGCATCCCGACTTGGTACAGAAATATCTCGGTTCGGTGGTGCCTTATCGTGACAACTTCTTTGCGGCACTGAACTCGGCGGTGTTCTCCGACGGTTCTTTTGTCTATATCCCGAAGGGGGTACGCTGTCCGATGGAGTTGTCCACCTATTTCCGCATCAATGCCCGCAATACGGGGCAGTTCGAAAGAACCTTGATTGTGGCGGATGATGATTCGTACGTTTCTTATCTGGAAGGGTGTACGGCTCCGATGCGTGACGAGAACCAGTTGCACGCGGCCATTGTGGAAATTGTAGTGCACGACCGTGCAGAAGTGAAATACAGCACCGTGCAGAACTGGTATCCCGGTGATGCCGAGGGCCGGGGTGGTGTCTATAACTTTGTGACGAAGCGTGGCCATTGTAAAGGGGTGGACAGTAAACTGTCTTGGACACAAGTGGAAACAGGTTCGGCCATTACCTGGAAGTATCCGTCTTGCATCCTTTCCGGCGACAATTCGACAGCGGAGTTCTATAGTGTGGCAGTAACCAATAACCATCAGCAGGCAGACACGGGAACAAAGATGATTCATCTGGGCAAGAATACCCGGAGCACCATTGTGAGCAAAGGCATTTCTGCCGGAAAGAGCGAAAACTCTTACCGCGGCTTGGTGCGCGTGGCACAGAAAGCGGACAATGCTCGTAATTACAGCCAGTGCGACTCCTTGCTACTTGGTGACAAATGCGGCGCGCATACTTTCCCCTACATGGATATTCACAATGAAACGGCCATCGTGGAGCATGAGGCCACTACCAGCAAAATCAGTGAGGACCAGATATTCTACTGCAATCAGCGCGGTATTTCTACGGAAGATGCCGTGGGGCTGATTGTGAACGGTTATGCCAAAGAGGTTTTGAATAAACTTCCGATGGAGTTTGCCGTAGAAGCGCAGAAATTGCTTGCCATTTCGCTGGAAGGAAGCGTGGGGTGATTTATAAATAGTAAATTGTAAATAGTCAAATAGTAAATATAAAGATGTTAGAGATAAAAGACCTGCATGCCAGCATCAATGGCAAAGAAATATTGAAAGGCATCAACTTGACCATACGTGATGGAGAAGTACATGCACTGATGGGACAGAACGGTGCTGGTAAAAGTACGTTGAGTAATGTGTTGGTTGGCCATCCTGCTTACGAAGTGACGCGCGGCTCAATTACCTTTAATGGCAAGGACTTGCTTGCCATGAGTCCTGAGGACCGTGCACATGAAGGAATCTTTCTTTCTTTCCAGGCTCCGGTAGAGATTCCGGGCGTGTCGATGGTGAACTTCATGCGTGCGGCTGTGAATGAGCAACGCAAGTACCGCCATCTGCCTGCTTTGTCGGCCAGTGAGTTCCTGAAGCTGATGCGCGAGAAGCGTGCCATTGTGGAGTTGGACAACAAGCTGGCCAACCGTAGCGTGAACGAAGGTTTCAGCGGCGGTGAAAAGAAGCGTAACGAGATATTCCAGATGGCGATGTTGGAACCGACTTTTGCTATTTTGGACGAGACGGATTCCGGATTGGATGTGGATGCTTTGCGTATTGTGGCCGACGGTTTCAACAAACTCAAGACTGCGGAAACCAGTGCTATGGTCATTACCCACTACCAGCGGTTGTTGGACTATATCAAACCCGATACGGTACATGTACTGCTGGGTGGACGTATCGTAAAGACCGGTGGACCGGAATTGGCGAAGGAGATTGAAACACGTGGCTTCGATTGGATAAGGAAAGAAGCAGGTGAATTATAAACTCATAATCTGAAAACATGAGTGTAGAGCAACAATACATAGACCTTTTCTCCCAAACGGAGGCGATGATATGCCGGCATAGTGCCGAGGTGCTGAATGCGCCGCGTGCCGCTGCTTTTGCTGACTTTGAGCGCTTGGGCTTTCCCACCCGTAAGGAGGAGAAATACAAATATACGGATATCAGCAAGTTCTTTGAGCCGGATTATGGCTTGAACTTGAACCGGTTGGAAATTCCGGTGAATCCTTATGAAGTGTTCAAGTGCGATGTTCCCAATATGAGCACTGCTCTTTATTTTGTGGTGAACGATGCTTTTTATGGCAGGGCTTTGCCTAAGTCCCATCTGCCTGAAGGGGTTATCTTCGGCAGCCTGAAGGAGGTGGCCGAGAAACATCCCGATTTGGTGAAGAAATATTATGGCAAGTTGGCTGATACGGCAGAGGATGGGGTGACGGCGTTCAACACCGCTTTTGCACAAGACGGCGTTCTGTTTTATGTTCCTAAGAACGTGGTGGTAGAGAAACCTATTCAGCTGGTGAATATCCTGCGTGGTGACGTCAATTTTATGGTGAACCGCCGTGTGCTGATTATTCTGGAGGAGGGTGCACAAGCCCGCTTGTTGGTGTGTGACCATGCGATGGACGGCGTGAACTTCCTGGCAACGCAGGTGATAGAAATCTTTGCCGGTGAGAATGCCATTTTCGATTTTTATGAACTCGAAGAGACACACACCAGTACGGTACGTATCAGCAATATGTATGTAAGGCAGGAAGCCAATAGTAATGTATTGCTGAATGGTATGACCTTGCACAACGGAACTACACGGAATACAACCTGTGTGACGCTTGCCGGTGAACATGCGGAGCTGAATCTGTGCGGTATGGCCATTGCAGACAAGAATCAGCATGTGGACAATCATACGACAATCGACCATGCCGTGCCCAACTGTACCAGCAATGAGCTTTATAAGTATGTCCTTGACGAGCAGGCTGTAGGTGCCTTTGCCGGTCTGGTTTTAGTGCGCCCTGACGCACAGCACACCAGTTCGCAACAGACCAACCGCAATCTTTGTGCCACCCGAGATGCACATATGTACACCCAGCCTCAGCTGGAGATTTATGCAGATGACGTGAAGTGCAGTCACGGCGCTACGGTGGGGCAGCTCGATGAAAGCGCTCTCTTCTATATGCGGCAGCGTGGTATTCCGGTGCGCGAGGCGCGCCTGCTGCTGATGTTCGCTTTTGTCAACGAAGTTATCGACACCATCCGTTTGGATGCTTTGAAAGACCGTCTGCATCTGCTGGTAGAGAAGCGTTTCCGGGGGGAACTGAACAAATGCCAGGGGTGCGCCATCTGCAAGTAAGAAATAGAGCATTCTTAATTGTATTATGAAATGTAAAGTAATAAGTTTGATAAAAGTAAAACAAGGAAATCACCTTCCTTATTTCATTGTTAGAGCTATAGGAATAGAGAATGAGGAAGATGCAGAATATCTTGATGAAGATGATTATTGGAATTCTTTGTCACCATTACCGAAATTCGAAAAAAAACTATTTCCTCCTACTGAATCGCAAGTCAAAGCGTTGGAAAATATGTATACAACAGATAGTAGAGGAAATGTTATTGGTAATGGTCCATTTATTAGATTGATGTCATATAAATGGAAGACACCTTCCCCATATTTTATATCAAGACCAAATTCTGTTACAGGTGTATGTGAAAGAGTGAGGGAAACAAAAGATTTTAGAATGAGGCAAGGTAAAATGTATAATTATATAAAGACTGAATATATACCTGAAGTATTTACTTTTATGACTTTGACGTTTCTTGAAACTGAAAATGGTGAATGTGCAGAAAATGGAGGTGATGCTGAAGGATTGTGTAAGACAGTTTTTGAGAAAGCTGTAACTTCAGGCTATTTCTTGTTGCAAAAATCGGCAACACATATCAAGGAGGTTGTGGAAATAGAAGAAATAGATGAATTAGAAAGTAGGAATAGTAATACGTATGATGAGTTAAATGATTATTATAATAATAGTTATTATAATGATGGACTAGATATGGATCAGCAAGATGAGCGTTTTTGGAATTTTTAATTTTTTGCTTCTTAAATTATGTTTTTAAACAGTGATTATAAATGATGTATGATATTCAAAAAATGAGAGTTGATTTCCCCATCCTTTCCCGCACCGTATATGGCAAGCCGCTGATTTACCTTGACAACGGTGCCACTACGCAGAAACCTCGCCAGGTAGTGGATGCCATTACGGACGAATATTATTCGGTGAATGCCAATGTGCATCGCGGAGTGCACTTCCTGTCGCAGCAGGCTACAGAGCTGCACGAGGCCTCGCGTGAGACGGTGAGACGTTTCATCAATGCTCGCAGCACGAATGAGATTGTCTTCACCCGTGGTACGACGGAGAGTATCAACCTGCTTGTCTCCAGCTTCGGTGAGGAATTCATGCAGGAGGGGGATGAGGTGATTCTTTCTGTGATGGAACACCATAGCAACATTGTTCCCTGGCAACTGCTTGCCGCTAAGCGTGGAATTGCCATCAAGGTGATTCCGATGAATGACAAGGGCGAACTCTTGTTGGATGAATACCGGCAGTTGTTCTCCGAGCGTACCAGGATTGTCAGTGTGGCGCATGTCTCCAATGTGCTGGGTACGGTCAATCCCGTCAAGGAGATGATTGCTTTTGCCCATGGGCAAGGCGTTCCGGTGCTGGTGGACGGTGCGCAGTCCATCCCCCACATGCCGGTGGATGTGCAGGACCTGGATGCCGATTTCTTCGTTTTCTCCGCTCACAAGGTGTATGGTCCTACGGGGGTAGGGGTGCTTTATGGTAAAGAGGAGTGGCTGGATAGGATACCTCCCTATCAGGGTGGTGGAGAGATGATTCAGCATGTATCTTTCGAGAAAACTACTTTCAACGAGCTGCCGTTCAAGTTTGAAGCCGGTACACCGGATTATATCGGTACCACCGGGCTTGCCAAAGCTTTGGACTATGTTTCGCTGGTCGGGATGGACAAGATTGCCGCCTATGAACATGAATTGACCCAGTATGCTATGCAACGGCTGAAAGAGATTCCCGGCATGCGCATTTTCGGAGAGGCAGAAGAAAAAGGCAGTGTCATATCGTTTCTGGTAGGTGATATCCATCATTTCGATATGGGGACGTTGCTCGACCGTCTTGGCATTGCCGTACGTACGGGGCATCACTGTGCCCAACCGCTGATGCAGCGTCTTGGCATAGAGGGAACGGTGCGTGCGTCTTTCGGACTTTACAATACCCGGGAGGAAATAGATGTACTGGTGGCAGGTATAGAGCGTGTCAGCCGGATGTTCTGACAATTTTTTCACTCTTCGTTGCAACTTTCCCTTATATGCCAGCGTCTAACTATATAAGTAACTTTAAAAAAACAGATTATGTTAGTAACAACAACTCCGACTATTGAGGGTGGACGCATCACCCGCTATTATGGCATCGTTTCCGGTGAAACAATTATCGGTGCCAATGTATTCCGCGATTTCTTTGCCAGTATTCGCGACGTGGTGGGTGGGCGAAGCGGTTCTTATGAAGAAGTGCTACGCGAAGCCAAGGAGACTGCTTTGCGCGAGATGCAGGATAATGCCCGAGCCATGGGAGCCAATGCCGTGATTGGCGTTGACCTTGATTATGAAACAGTAGGAGGCAGCGGCAGTATGCTGATGGTTACAGCCTGCGGTACGGCAGTAACGGTGGAATAAGCTTACTTTAAGTATTCAATATAGGAAGATACAAGAAATGGCAGCCTGATGAATGGCTGCCATTTCTTTATAAATAGTTTCTTTTATCGGTTATTTGTACCAGTCCTTATAATTTGCTCCATTGGAATTGACCCAATCCATAAAATGTTCAAAGCTCTTGTCTATCGGATGGCTTTCAGGAGTATTGAAGCTTGTTGCTCCGCTTAAATGGATAGCAAAAGGATAATTGCCGTTGGCTATATAATAGCTTGTCGGTACAGAAGATAAATCCTCTCCAGTATGGAACAAAGTCATGTCTGCCTTTTCGGTCGGAGGATAATTCACCAGATGCACTTCTGTGCGTGGTTTTCCTAATCCGTCGTGTACCATGATGAACGGATTGTAAGGAGGAACTCCAAGCGTCTCATGGGGCAATGGGCTCTTGAAGGTGTTTTTTATCTTATATGTGGCGGTTTTTCTATTTCCTTCTGTTACATTGACTGCGCTTAGGAATACATTGACGGTTGCTTTGGAAAGGTCTGCATCCAGTCCTTGCCCGTTGAATGTTGTGGAGGTTGCCAGCATTTCGGTTGAGGTATTGCTGCGTTCTGTATTCAGTTGGTAAGCGAAACCATTTTTGAAGGTGGCGCCGGACCAAAGCAACTCATAGGTATCTTCTGTAGAAAGAACCTGATTGTTGCTATTAAAATTCAATACGGACTGGTATCTTACAATGACATCATTCAAATCATAGTCACCCTTGCTGGGCCAGCAGTCTTCGAAAGCGACGATTCCTTTGTATTCCAGACTGTATTTCTTATCCTCATCACCACTGCCAGGCTTAAGATTAGGAATATCCGGATTGGTGATGGCTTCTATGGGATTAGACCATACATTGAACTGGCTATCGTTGTAATCCTCGTCTGTCCAGTCCTCGAATGATAACACAATAAAATCATCGATACGGAATGCGGCTGTATGTGTACGGTTGTCTTCATTCAGCTCTGTAGTAGAGTAGAAGGGGGTACTGTTTCCGCCATAGAAACTGTCGTTCAATAGGAACCATCCGATTTTTACTCCATTGGGAAACACGGTACCTTGGTCCACTCCGTTGGAGTCTATGTAGTGAAGCTTTACACTTTCACCGCCTTTTAGTCCGGAAGCTCTTTTATTGTAATAATCATCCATCAGAGTATTTGGGAAAACAATACATTTGGGAGCTTTTTTGATTTCACTTAAAGATGCACCTGTCTTGTAGCAATAATAACCGAAGGCACTTGCTGCACCGCTGCCCCCTCCAATCATCCGGACATACACTTCTGCATCACGTCCTTGCGGGTCATTGATTTCGAAATCTATACTTTGCCGGTATTGTTCCGGGCATGTGCCTCCTTCTGTCAAGGTCTTGTTGATAATTGTCAATACATCACCGGGAATTGTAATATTATTGTTTTTATCTAAATAATTAGGATATCCTCTTCTGCTCCATGTTCCCAATGTATGGTATCCTTTGGGTGCCTGCCAACCTGCCCGTGTTTGCGGACTGTCATCGGCTGTATCCCATTTTATATAGGCAGTGATGGCATTTTCTGCAATAACTGTCTTGAAGATGTTGGGCACACCTATATAGGAAGTATAGATATATGCTTCGTCTCCATAATCCGAACTGATGATTTCCTTGCCGTTATATGCACCGTTGCCGTCCGTCATGCGTCTGATGACCGGTTTCAAGTCTGTGCGTTTCATTATCTGACCGTTTTTGTCGATGGTGAACGGGTTTTCAAGATAGATTTCAAAAAGTACTTTATAACCTTCGGGGACATCGTACTTTACATTGACTTGGATGGAAGATGTTGTGGAAAAATCAAAAGAGTTGGGAGTCTTTTCATCGTCTTTCCCATTATTGGGATTGTAGACGTCGCGTTCGCATCCCATGAATAGGAATGCCATCATAATGCTGCATAATGTACAAACCATCATTTTGCATGTAAGCTTAGAGCTGATAAGTTTCATAATCCCTTTGTATTTAGCTTGTTAATCCGTTACAAAGGTATTATAAAACTTGTAATATTTATCTATTTCATGCTCTATTTTTTTCATTAAATACAAAAAAACAAGAAAAAGGGCTGCCTATTTGCTTATTTCGTTTCAAATCAATACTTTTAGGCTTTCGTTCAACCTTTTAATACGAATCATGCTATGGACCAATTACTTTTCTGGCTGGTTCCGGCCGCTTCCGTTCTGGCACTTTGCTTTGCCTGGTATTTCCACCATGAAATGATGAAAGAGAGTGAGGGTACGCCTCAGATGATTAAGATTGCCGCTGCTGTGCGCAAAGGTGCTATGTCTTACCTTCGCCAACAATACAAGATTGTGGGCTGGGTATTTCTGGGGCTGGTTATCCTTTTCTCCATTATGGCATACGGTTTCGGAGTGCAGAACTCCTGGGTGCCGATTGCTTTCCTTACCGGAGGATTCTTTTCCGGACTTTCCGGCTTTTTGGGTATGAAGACGGCTACCTACGCATCGGCTCGCACTGCCAATGCGGCACGCACATCGCTGAATGCCGGACTACGCGTGGCTTTCCGTAGCGGTGCGGTGATGGGACTGGTAGTGGTTGGCCTTGGCTTGCTTGATATATCTTTCTGGTATCTGTTGCTGAATGCTGTAATTCCGGAAGATGTAATGACTCCCACCCATAAACTCTGCATCATTACCACTACCATGCTGACTTTCGGTATGGGCGCTTCCACGCAGGCATTGTTTGCACGCGTAGGTGGCGGTATCTATACAAAAGCTGCCGATGTAGGTGCCGACCTTGTGGGAAAGGTGGAAGCCGGTATTCCCGAAGACGACCCGCGTAATCCTGCCACGATTGCGGATAATGTAGGCGACAATGTAGGCGACGTGGCAGGTATGGGGGCTGATTTGTACGAAAGTTATTGCGGTTCTATCCTTGCTACGGCTGCCCTCGGTGCTGCGGCTTTTATCCACTCGGGTGATACGCTGATGCAGTTCAAGGCCGTAATCGCTCCGATGCTGATTGCAGCCGTCGGAATATTGCTTTCCATTATCGGTATCTTCTCCGTGCGTACCAAAGAGAATGCGAAGATGAAGGACTTGCTGAACTCACTGGCTTTCGGTACTAATCTCAGCTCTATTTTGATAGTTGTCGCCACTTTCTTTATCCTGTGGTTGCTGAAGTTGGACAACTGGCTGTGGATTTCCTGCTCCGTGATAGTGGGTTTGATAGTAGGTATCATCATCGGGCGGTCTACGGAGTACTATACTTCCCAATCCTACCGTCCTACCCAAAAGCTGAGTGAAAGCGGAAAGACCGGTCCGGCGACAGTCATAATTTCCGGTATAGGCTTGGGAATGCTTTCTACGGCTATTCCGGTGATTGCCGTGGTGATAGGTATCATTGCTTCTTATCTCTTTGCTTCGGGCTTCGACTTCTCTAATGTGGGTCTGGGGCTCTATGGTATTGGCATTGCCGCAGTAGGTATGCTTTCTACATTGGGCATCACGCTTGCTACAGATGCTTACGGACCGATAGCTGACAACGCGGGTGGCAATGCGGAAATGTCCGGTCTGGGTGAAGAGGTGCGTAAGCGTACCGATGCGCTTGACTCCTTGGGCAATACTACAGCCGCTACGGGCAAAGGCTTTGCCATCGGTTCCGCCGCTTTGACGGGATTGGCTTTGCTGGCCTCTTATGTCGAGGAAATCCGTATCGGGCTGACCCGCCTCGGGACTACCGAACTGTCGCTTCCTCATGGCGATGCCGTGGCTCTTCAAGATGCCACTTTCTTCGACTTTATGCATCACTACGATGTGACGCTGATGAATCCGAAAGTTCTTTCCGGTATGTTTCTGGGCTCGATGATGGCATTTCTTTTCTGTGGATTGACGATGAATGCGGTAGGGCGTGCAGCGGCCCATATGGTAGACGAAGTGCGCCGCCAGTTCCGCGAAATCAAGGGAATCCTTACGGGAGAGACGGAACCTGATTATGAGCGTTGTGTGGCAATCTCGACGAAAGGGGCGCAACGCGAGATGGTGGTTCCGTCACTGATAGCTATCATTGTTCCGATTGCTACGGGACTTATTTTCGGTGTTCCCGGTGTGCTCGGCCTGCTGATTGGCGGATTGAGCAGTGGTTTCGTGCTTGCCATCTTTATGGCAAATGCCGGTGGTGCATGGGATAATGCCAAAAAGTATGTGGAAGAAGGTAACTTTGGCGGCAAAGGCAGTGAAGTCCACAAGGCTACAGTCGTGGGTGACACCGTAGGAGACCCGTTCAAGGACACATCTGGTCCGAGCTTGAATATCCTAATCAAGCTGATGAGCATGGTAGCCATTGTGATGGCAGGGCTTACGGTTGCGTGGAGTCTGTTCTAAAAAGAGTTTTTCCCCGTATCCCACCAAAGGCGGGTGGCGCCGTTATCTGCGCCACCCAGTTTTTCCGTGAGGGTGGCGTATTGTGCCGGGTCGGCAGTGGCGGCGTCCGTCGAGAACGGAAGGCGGCGGATCATGATATCCGTATCAATCACTTTTCCGGTGTTGTTTTGGACCTTGAAAAGTTTGGGGTATCCGGTACGGCGTTGCTCAGCCCATGCCTCATAACTTTCGGGCCAGCATGCCAGCCACTTCTGGGTAATAATCTTTTCGAGTTTCGTCTCTATGTCTGCATCTTCTTCCCATTTGGGGGATATGGTAATCAAGGCTTTCATGTCCTTGCCTACCTTACCGCCCGAGACTACATCTTTATAATCGGCAGGGGTTTTGTCGCTTTCCAGATATTCGGAGGCACCAGCACAGTCCCACTGTGTAAATGAAGTACTTACCCCGTATTCATAGCATGTGCGGGGATTCTCTTTGGTATAGCCGCGGAGGGCTGCTTCGGCCCTGAGCAGCCAGACTTCCGCCGCACTCATCAATACGGCTCCGGTCTTTTCGCCGATGGTACTTGTGTTGAGGGAAGAGCAAGAACTGTAAATGTTGGCGTCTCCGTCTTTCATGGGTAAGCCGATGGGAATGCCTAACAACTGTTTTTGATAACCTTCGAGAAGGGCGGTGTTATACCATTTCTTGCCACGCGGGTCCTCATAACCGTTGACAATGGATTCCATCGAGGCATTCATGTAGACTTCACCCCAACCGGCAACGGCACACAAAGGATTGATATAGTTCTTGCCCATTACAGCGATGGTTTCCCTTGCACCTTCCAGTACACCTTGATTGTCATTCAGTGCTTTGGTTGCTTGGTCTTTGGCAAGTGTTGCATCCACATTGGAGATGCGCATGGCAAGGCGCAAACGTAGTGAGTTGGCAAACTTTAACCACTCCTTCAAGGTCTTGCCGTTGGTCAGCATATCATACTCTTTGAATTTGTTGTTGTCACCGCCCTCGTCCAGGTATTCCCTTATCAATTGCTGCCCTTCGTCCAGGTCTGCAAAGAAGCGTGTATAGGCTTCTTGCAGTCCGTAAACCCGGGGTGTCTCACCCAGTTGATGGTAGACCAGCGGACCGTATGTATCGGCAATGCGGTGCATCAGTTCCACTTTCAAAATTTCGGTAATGCCGAGGTAGCCTTTCAAGTTGTCATTGCCATAAAAGTTCTTTTCTGCCTTCTGCACCTCCGTGTAGACATATCCGTAAGTACATTGCCATACGGCATTGGTCCAGCCTGAGTTCAGGTTGTAGCAGGCGTTGGATTTCATGAATTTAGGAATAGGGTCCATGAAGTAGCCGGAGAACATGTCATGGTTCAGGGATTGTGTCATCTGCCATACCCAATTTAAGCCAACAGAACCTATATTGAAGTAGATACCCGACTGTATGGGTTCGAATGGAGCAGTTAGGTTCTGGAAATCTATTTCCTTTTTGTCGTCCGAGAAACCTCCCTTGATTTCGTTGTCGTTCTCAAAACCGCCGGTGCAAGCTGCAAGCAGCAATATGCTATGGCAGAAAAGGAATATGATGCACTTGTTTTTCATAAGGTATTCATTTTAAAAGGTTAATCTTAGGTTAAAGCCGATATTCCGGGTAGTAGGCATGCCAAACACGTCTACTCCTTGATTGTTGTTGCCTACGGACATTACTGCATCGGGGTCGAACGGTGCTTCCTTCTTTAAGAAACACAAGTTGCGCGCTGCCAATGATACGTCGATTCCCTTTATGAATCTACTGTTTTCCAGTATCGTTTTCGGGAAAGAATAGCTCAGTGATACTTCACGGAGTCTGATGCAGGTTGCGTCGTACATATAATATTCGGAGATGGCATTTCTGCCGCCTACTGCGCTGTAGAATGCTCTCGGGTCGTTGAACTTCTGTCCCTGGTATTCTACATATCCCCGGGTGCGGGCATCTTCGGTGACTTTGGTCACGCCGTTGGCATCCAACTCAGACTGTGTCAGTGACATGACTTCGCCGCCAAAGCGGAAATCTATCAGGAAATAGAGCTCCAGGTTCTTGTAGGTAAGTGTGTTGCTCCATCCCATCGTGAAGTCAGGATTGGCATTCCCAAGCAAATCCTTGTTTCCGGTATTTCCTAAAGGCCTTTTGCTGGTTTCATCAACCATGATGCTGCCATCCTCGTTACGGCAGAAAGCATTTCCATAAATATCCCCCAGGCTGCCTCCTTCTTTGACGCGCATCTGATAGCCTGCGTTGAAACCTTCTTCGTAGTAGGAAAATTCCGGATAGTCAGGATGCAGGGTCACTACTTTGTTCTTGTTGGCGGACATGTTGATGAGACTCTTCCACGAAAAGTTTCTGTATAGTAGCGGAGTGGCGTCTACCGTCAGCTCAAAACCCTGGTTACGTATTTTTCCGGCATTGACATACCGGTATTTATAGGTGGAGCCCGTAGGATTGTCCATTCTCAACAACTGGTTCTTGGTATTGGTCTGATACCAAGTGAAGTCTATTCCGAAGCGGTGATGGAAGAAGCGCCATTCTGTACCGAATTCGATGGAGCTGCTGATTTCCGGTTTCAGGTCACCGCGCTGTTCTACGGTATTTACATTGATACTGCCGCCTACCATGATGATGTCTACCGGATTGGTGATTCCTATCGGGAGGTCATTACCGACTTCCGCCCATGAAGCGCGCACTTTTGCAAAACTTATCCATTTGGGCAGGGAGCAGGTTTTGTTAAGAATCCAGGTAGCTCCTATGGAGGGATAGAAGAATCCGGTATTCTTGCTGTCTGTATGGGCTAATGTGGATGACCAGTCGTTACGTGCGGTAATGTCCAAGTATAGTAGTCCTTTCCAGCCCCACTGCATGGTGGCAAATACTGATTGGAGCGTGCGTTTGCTGTCGATGCTCTGGTTTACGGCTGCTTTGGAGTCCATCACTACATTGGGGACAGTAAATACATTCGGTTTGTAGAGGGAAGCAAGCCTTGAGTCTATCGTCAGTGAATTGACTTTACTCATGTTGATGCTGGCTCCCAGTGCCGTATTGAGGGAAAAGTCATCAAATTCCTTGTTGAACAAGACCATTGCGTCACCGTAGACTTGGATTTCCTGGCTGTCCGACCAGATGTAACGTCCGTTTTCCTTGTCCTCGTATTTGCCGGCGATGTTGGGAGCTGTAGTGGCATACATCTTATTGTCGAATTTATCACTGATATAATCCACATTACCCCGTACCTGCAGGCTGAAGTAGTCCGTAATGTGCAGATTGGCTCTGGCCGATGCTACAGCGCGATAACGCTTGTAGCCACTGAGCACGCGGTTTTTCAGCCAGTAGGGATTCTGTCCCCATTCACTGACGGTACCATCTCCATTCTTTTCAATCCAGTTTTGTGTCATCATATTGCGGTCGGCATTCCACGTTTCAAAGTTTTCTCTGTAAGTGCTCATGTCTACGCCACGTGGGAAACTGTACAAGCTGACCAGCGGATTCAGATAATAGCCGCCGGTAGCAGGGGAGTTCTTGACGGTTTGGGTCATTAGTGTTGCAATGCCGTCCAGTTTCAGCTTGTTGTTGAAGAGGCTGGCCGTTTCGTGTAGGTTCAGGTTATTCTTCTGTAGTTTGTTATTGTCCACAATTCCTTTAGCCGTGGTGTTGGCGTATGAGAAATAAGTTTGTACCTTTTCATTTCCGGTAGTGATAGCCAGCGAATTGAAAGTGGTGATGCCATTGCTGAAGAACTCGCCTATGTTGTCATAGTCCGTTACATTGCCTTTTGTACCCCAGCTTGCCGTACCGCCATCTTCGTTCCGGCCGTATGTATTTTGGAATTCGGGGGTACTGATGGCGTGACTTACGGTCAGGTTGGAGGAGAATGTAACGCGCTGCAGTCCGGCCTTTCCCTTTTTAGTGGTGATCAGAATGACGCCATTAGCTGCCTGCGAACCATAAAGCGCGGCGGCAGAAGAACCTTTCAGGATGTTGATGCTTTCTATGTCGTCCGGATTCAGGTTGGAAATCCCGTCACCGGCATCACGGTTCAATCCATCGTAGTTACCGCCGATTACGGTGGAGGTGGATTCTGTTGAGCTGTTCAGCATAGGAACACCGTCAATTACGTACAAGGGCTGGTTGTTGCCGCTGGCAAATGCAGAGCGTGCACCGCGAATGACGACTTTGGCAGAACCTCCTAAATTGGCGGTTTTATTGATTTGTACTCCGGCCGTCTTTCCTGCCAGTGTATTAATCATGTTCGGCTCTTTGGCACGGGTCAGCTCACTGCTGCTTATCTGTTGGGTAGAATAGGTCAATGAGGACATTTTCTTCTGGATACCCATGGCGGTTACCACTACTTGCTCCAGGGCGAGGCTCTTTTCTTCCATCCGGATGTGGAGATTATTTCTACCGTTCAGGGCAATGGTTTGCGGTTCATAACTGATGTAGGATACGACAATAGTGGCATAAGGAGGGATATTCATACTAAATTCTCCTTCGGTATTGGTGATAACACCATTGGCGGTCCCTTTTTCAAGAATGTTGGCACCGATAATCGGTTCGCCTTTGGAGTCCGTCACCTTTCCTCTTACAGTAGCCATTTCCTGCAGAGTGTCTGTCTTATCCTCAGCACTCCTGCTGTTTTTGGTTAAAACGATGTTTTTGCCTTCCATCACATACTTGATGTCTGTCCCTTTGAACATTTGGTCAAGTACTTCGGAAACAGTTTGGTTGCTTGCATTGATGTCGACGGTACGGCGTACATCGACATTCTGTTTGTTATATACAAATAAGTATTCTGTTTGCGATTCAATTTGCTCGAGAACTTGCCCTACCCTCAGCCGGGCATTTTGAATGCTGACCCTGGCATTCTGAGAGTAGCAGTTCCCGCTGTATACCTGAAATATAACAAACAGGAGAAGGAATAATGTGATTTTCATAGGTTTGCAATAATTGCTTAAAATCTAATTTTTTTAGATAAAAAAGCCTCATCAACAAAATTTTTCTCATATCTTTGTCACTGTGTTAAGTTAATAAATTGATTAAGGTCGATTTTTGACTGTTTCGGATCGGAAAGTATGGGGGTACTTTCCGATCTTTTTTTCTTACTCATATATAACAATTGAATCCTTTTCTTCGTTGATGCGGAACTTGAAAGGATGGTCTTTCGAGATGGTCCGCAGTATATGTTCGATGCCGTCCTGCTCTCTGAACTTGCCGGTAAAGCTGCCGTAGTTCAGCAGTTGAGGACTGGCAACGGTTATCTTTACATTATAGTATTTCTCCAGTCTACCGAGGATACCGCTGAATGGAGCGTCGTCAAAACAGTATAGTCCCTCTTTCCAGCGTAGATATTCATAGGAAGGAAGGACGGCCTTTCTACATTTTCCGTTTTCATTGAGAAATACCTCGTCTTTCTGCAACCTGGTGATTATCTGGCTGCTGTTGGCCGGATAGATATCGACGATACCTTCCACCAATGTGGTTCCGAACTCATGGCTCCCACTGTAGGCACAGACGTTGAAACTCGTTCCTACAACTTTTACCTTGTTCGTTTCTGTATGTACATAGAATGGGATATTCTTGTTTTTGGCTACTTCAAAGTAGGCCTCTCCGTCCAATTCCACATTTCGTTCGTTGCGTCCGAAGTTGGCGGCATATTTCATGGTGGACTTGGAGTTCAGCCATACGCGTGTTCCATCGGCGAGGGTAATTTGGGCCCGTTGTCCGGCAGGCACAGTGACTGTTTGCAACTGCACCTCCTTGTTATATAAAAAGTCGGAGGTGATGAAATAACCGGCAATGGCGACAATGGTGACGGCGGCTATACGGGCCGCCCAGCGGAGCATCGGCATGATGCGCACCGTTTTCTTTTCATTGTTTCCCTGCTTGTCCGAGAACAAAGAAATGTCGTATATCATGCGCTCTTTCAGGAAGATGTTCCGGTTTTCATCCGAGGCGTCTATCCAGTCGAGTATCATCTTTTCTTCTTCAACGGAAGTAATACCTTTGAAATATTTATATAATAGCTCTTGGTTCATTGTCAATAATTTATTTCTTTTCTAAAACGTGCTCTTTTTACCTTTTGTATATATAACCGGAAAGTGGGCGGTAACCCTATTCCGTAGAAGCATTTTTTAGGATATTAATATTATGAGTATGGTAACAAGATAATCTTTCAGTCTCAGCCGGAGAATCCGCAGTACTTTGGTGATGTGTGCCTCTACGGTTTTAAGTGATATGTCCAGACTATCGGCAATCTGCTTGTTTGCCAGGTTCTGGTATCGGCTCAACATGAATATCTTCCGGCTTTGCTCGGGCATTTCCTGTAAGGTCTTATTTACGATATGCTGTATTTCCGTGTTGAATATCTGGTCCGGTTCGCAGGCTTTCAAGGTGGAGATGCGTAAGTCCAGTTCGCGCAGGTTGTGGCTGCTGATGGTTTCTTCCGCTCGCAGACGCACCTGCTTGTGCTCGAGTACGTGCAGGGCTTTGTTCTTTATGATGGTCAGCAGCAGGGCATGCAGGTTACTGTTTTCTTCCCAGCGGTCTCGGTTTTCCCATAAGGCAATCATGGATTCCATCACAACGTCTTCCGCTTCTGCTTTATCCCTGAGATAAGAATAAGCAAAAGCCAGAAACTTTTCTTGGTTTTCCTGGAAAAAGCGTGAGAAAAGATTCATAGTATGTAGGCTCCTTAAACCGGACATTAATTGAGGTTCTTTATGGAATATAAGGCTTTACATAGCAAAAAAACATAATCTTTTTGGAATATGCAAGCATTATGCCTTGTTTTTTCAGAGCCATTTCTGGCAGTATTGACAAAAAGAAAGCCTGATGGGGTTCCACCAGGCTTTATATACTTAAAGAATAAGAGATTTCTTATTTCTTTTCCGGTCTTTCTTGTCTTTCCGGCCTCGGAAGCAATACTTTGCGTGACAGCTTAAATTTTCCGGTCTTCGGGTCGATGTCGAGAAGTTTTACGTCAATTTCATCACCTTCCTTGATGCCGGCTTCTTCTACTGTTTCCAGACGTTTCCAGTCGATTTCGGAGATATGGAGCAAGCCGTCCTTACCCGGCAGGAATTCAACGAATGCACCGTAAGGCATAATGGAGCGTACCTTGCCTTTGTAGACTTCGCCTACTTCGGGGACAGCTACAATCCCTTTGATGATACGCATAGCATCATCGATGCTCTTCTTATTGGTACCGGCGATTTCGATTCTACCGATGTTGTCCACTTCTTCAATAGTAATGGTAGCACCGGTTTCTTCCTGCATACCTTGGATAATCTTTCCACCAGGGCCGATGATAGCACCGATGAATTCCTTGGGAATGGTCATTGTCTCGATACGCGGAGCGTGAGGTTTCAGGTCTTCGCGAGGCTCGGCAATGCACTCGGTGATTTTGCCCAAGATATATTCGCGGCCTTCTTTAGCCTGCAGCAATGCCTTTTCGAGGATTTCGTATGACAGACCGTCCACTTTGATGTCCATCTGAGTGGCGGTGATACCGTCTTTTGTTCCGGTCACCTTGAAGTCCATGTCGCCCAAGTGGTCCTCATCACCGAGGATATCGGACAATACGGCATATTTGTCTTCGCCTGCATTCTTAATCAATCCCATGGCGATACCTGATACCGGTTTCTTGATTTTCACACCTGCATCCATCAATGCCAGAGTTCCGGCACATACGGTAGCCATGGAAGAAGAACCGTTTGATTCGAGGATATCGGATACCACGCGTACTACATACGGATAGTTTGCAGGAATCTGACCCTTCAATGCACGCCATGCCAGATGGCCGTGGCCGATTTCACGACGGCCTACACCGCGCTGTGCCTTGGCTTCGCCCGTAGAGAACGGAGGGAAGTTGTAGTGCAGAAGGAAACGTTCTTTTCCGTGTTCCAATACGTCGTCGATAATCTTCTCGTCCAACTTGGTGCCTAAAGTCACAGTAGACAAAGACTGTGTTTCGCCACGTGTAAAGATAGCGGAACCGTGAGGGCCGGGCAGGTAGCTGGTCTCACACCAGATAGGACGGATTTCGGTCGTCTTACGTCCGTCAAGGCGCTTGCCTTCGTCCAGAATGGAACGGCGCATCGCCTCTTTTTCCACATCGTGATAGTAACGGTCGATGAGGGCTGCCTTTTCTTCCAGTTCTTCTTCGGAGAACTGTGCCTTGAATTCTTCGCGGATGGCATCGAAAGCATCCATGCGTTCGTGCTTGTTCTTGTTTCCGGAAGCGGCAATGGCATAAGCCTTGTCGTAGCAAGCGTCGTGAACGGCCTTACGGAGTTCTTCGTCGTTCACTTCGTGGCAATATTCGCGTTTCACGGTAGAGCCTACTTCTTCTGCCAGTTCCATCTGTGCCTTGCACTGAATCTTAATGGCTTCGTGTGCGGCCTTCATCGCTTCCAGCAAGTCCTGCTCGGAAACCTCGTCCATTTCGCCTTCCACCATCATGATGTTTTCATAAGTGGCGCCCACCATCAAGTCCATATCGGCTTGTTCTAGTTGTTCGAAGGTAGGGTTGATGACGAATTGTCCGTTGATGCGTGCTACGCGTACTTCGGAAATAGGTCCGTTGAAGGGGATATCTGAAACTGCAAGTGCGGCAGAAGCTGCGAGTCCGGCCAGAGCGTCGGGCATATCTACGCCGTCTGCTGAGAAAAGAATGATGTTTACGTATACCTCTGCATGGAAATTATCAGGGAATAAGGGGCGGAGAGCACGGTCAACGAGGCGGCAAGTGAGGATTTCGTAGTCAGAAGCGCGTCCTTCGCGCTTTGTGAAACCGCCGGGGAAACGTCCGAATGCGGAGAATTTTTCTTTGTACTCTACCTGTAATGGCATGAAATCTGTTCCGGGAACTGCGTCCTTGGCGGCACAAACAGTAGCTAAAAGCATGGTGTTGCCCATACGAAGCATTACAGAACCGTCTGCCTGTTTTGCCAGCTTTCCCGTTTCGAGCGTGATGGTTCTGCCATCAGGAAGCTCGATCGTCTTAACAATTGGGTTAATCATAAAAAATGTTTTATATCTAATTTTCTTTCAAAATTCGTGCAAAGATACATAATTTATTCATGTAAAATGGTGGGAATGAGATAAAAAGTTTGTATTTAGTTGTTTTTTGCAGTTTTCTATATGGAAGAACGAGGGAAAATGCTTTGACTGAACTTGAAAAGAAGTATATTTGCAGGCACGTTTGCAAAACAAAACTGAAGATACGATATGAAGAAAATCTTTTTTATGGCACTTGCTGCAATAGCATTGGGTGCATGTAATTCCGAACCGAAATTCAAAGTAGAGGGTGAAGTGTCTGGTGCCGACGGCAAGATGCTTTATTTGGAAGCCTCGGCATTGGAAGGTATTGTTCCTTTGGATTCTGTAAAACTGGAAGGGGATGGCTCTTTCCACTTCAAGCAGGTACGTCCGGTGTCTCCGGAATTTTACCGTCTGCGGGTAGACGACAAGGTTATTAATTTCTCGGTAGATTCGACGGAAACGGTTTTGGTAAAGGCACCTTATACCGATTTCGCCACTGCCTATACAGTGGAAGGTTCTCCGAATAGCTCGAAGATAAAGGACTTGACGCTGAAGCAGATGAAGCTTCAGGATAATGTGAATGCATTGCTGCAGTCGGTGCAGGCACATAAGATAGGTGCCGATGTTTTTGAGGACAGTCTTGCCTCTTTATTGAAGAACTATAAGGATGAAGTGAAAATCAGCTATATTTTTGCCGCTCCCAATACGGCTGCTGCCTATTTCGCCTTGTTCCAGAAGTTGAATAATTATTTGATTTTCGACCCTCTGAACAATAAGGAAGACATTAAGTGTTTTGCAGCCGTGGCAACCAGCCTGAACAATTATTATCCGGATGCCGACCGCTCCAAGAACCTCTACAATATTGTGATAAAGGGAATGAAGAATACCCGTACTCCGCAGCAGAAGGTGGTGGAAATCCCCGAAGAGGCAATTTCCGAAACCGGCATCATCGACATTAACCTGCGTGACATGAAGGGCAATACACGTAAGTTGAGCGAACTGAAGGGCAAGGCTGTTATTGTGGACTTCACTGTTTATCAGAGTGCCGTTTCTGCTACACATAATTATATGTTGCGCGACTTGTACGACAAGTATGCCGCCCAGGGATTGGAAATCTATCAGGTTTCTCTGGATGCAGACGAGCACTATTGGAAAACAACTGCCGACAATCTGCCTTGGATTTGTGTGCGCGACGGCAATGGAATTTATTCGTCTATAGCGGCTTCTTATAATGTGAAGAATGTGCCTTCTGTGTTCCTGGTCAACAAGAACAATGAGTTGAGTGCCCGTGGAGAGAGCATTAAAGACCTGGAGGCGGCAGTGAAAGCATTGCTGTAACATGTTATAAATAAGAAGTTTTCGTTTAAATATGTTACAAAGCAGCCTTTTATGCTTGACACGCATTGTATAAAAGGCTATCTTTGCAAAGGAAAATCGGAAAGAGGGTTCCAGCATGCTGACCATGTTGGAATTCTTTTTTGTTTATAGTACCATTAAAAACTAACATAACATTTAAGGAGGAAAAAGTATGGCTTATATGTCAGAAGACGGCTACAAGAAATTGATGGCCGAATTGAAACACCTGGAGACGGTGGAACGTCCCAAAATATCGGCTGCCATTGCCGAAGCGCGTGACAAAGGTGATTTGTCGGAAAATGCAGAGTATGACGCTGCCAAGGAAGCTCAAGGTATGCTTGAGATGAAAATTAACAACTTGAAGCTGACCATTGCCGACGCTAAGATTATTGATGAGTCGAAGTTGAAAACCGATTCTGTACAGATTCTCAATAAGGTAGAGCTTAAGAACGTGAAGAATGGCATGAAGATGGTTTATACTATCGTTTCCGAAAGTGAAGCCAATCTGAAGGAAGGAAAGATTTCCGTCAATACTCCGATTGCACAAGGTCTGCTTGGCAAGAAAGTAGGTGACATCGCAGAAATTAAAGTTCCGCAGGGCATGATTAACCTGGAAGTAGTGAACATATCCTTTTAAAGGAAGGCAGGTCCGCATACGGGCTTGCCTTATTTTATAATTTATAGCTATGGCAACAATATTCAGTAGAATTATCGCAGGTGAAATACCTTGCTACAAGGTGGCGGAGGATGACAGATTCTTTGCGTTCCTTGACATCAATCCGTTGGTAAAAGGTCATACATTGGTCATTCCCAAGCAGGAAGTGGATTATATCTTCGATTTGAACGATGAGGATTTGGCGGCGATGCATGTTTTCGCCAAGAGAGTGGCACTTGCCATCGGCAAGGCCTTTCCGTGTAGAAAGGTAGGAGAAGCGGTATTGGGGCTGGAAGTGCCTCATGCGCACATACATTTGATTCCTATGCAGAACGAAAAAGATATGCTTTTCTCCAATCCCAAACTGAAACTGACGGACGAAGAATTCAAGGCTGTGGCAGAAGCTATCCGTGCAGTGCTTTAATCGGTTTATTTTCCTCCCCTAAATAAACGGAAGCGGGAGTTGGACTTCATCCAGCTCCCACTATTTTTTTGCCTTCGGCACCTATCCTTTAATTTTTAATTTAAATGTATTCCTCTCCCAGTTTTATCTGGGCATCATTCACATATTTGCGGATGGTATGTTCTTCATCTTTCTTGCAAATCAGTAATACATTGTCCGACTCGGCTATGAGATAACCTTCCAAACCGTCGATAACTGCAAGTTTGTTGTCGGGCAGCACCACGATATTGTCTTTGCTATTATAGATGAGGGATTTACATTTTAAGGCTACATTGCCTGCTTCATCTTTGGGAGACAAATCATACAAAGACCCCCAGGTTCCTAAATCAGACCAGCCGAAATCGCCTAATGACACATATACATTGTCTGCCTTTTCCATGATGCCGAAGTCTATGGAGACATTGGGGCAAGCAGGGAAGTTCTCATCAATGAATTGTTTCTCTTGGACTGTTCCATACACATCTTTGCCGGGGGCCAGTTTGGAAGTCAGCTCGGGCAGCAGGGCTTCGTTTGCCTTGATGATGGTATTTACGTTCCACATGAACAGACCAGAGTTCCAATAGAATTCTCCACTTTCCACGAATACTTTTGCCAGTTCCAGTTCGGGCTTTTCAGTGAAGGTTTTTACCTTGTAGAAATTATCACCGGCGGCTTCGGCTATTTGTATATAGCCATATCCGGTTTCCGGACGGTTGGGCTTGATGCCGAGTGTCAGCAGATTGTCCGATTGGGAAACGAAGTCCAGCCCTTTTTCGATAGCTGCCAGAAATTCGCCTTCCTTCAGGATTAAGTGGTCCGAAGGAGCTACCACTATATTGGCGTTCGGATTCAAGGCGCGGATATGATAGGAAGCCCACGCAATGCAGGGGGCTGTATTCCTGCGTGTCGGCTCCAGTAGAATCTGTTCGGGTTTAAGTTCGGGAAGCTGTTCTTTTACAAGGTCGGCATACAAGTCATTTGTTACGATAAGTATATTTTCCATGGGGATTACCTGCTTGAAGCGGTCGAAGGTTTGCTGCAGCAAGGAACGTCCTGTACCGAAGAAATCCAGAAACTGTTTTGGAAGTGTCTTGCGGCTGAATGGCCAGAAACGGCTGCCGATTCCTCCGCCCATAATTACACAGAAATTATCCTTATTGGTTACCATGCTATTGATTTTAAAAGTTTCTGCTAATGTACTGCATATTTTACAAACAAGGAATGATTCAAGCAGGTTTTATCGTTTTTTTCGCCTTTTTTTAGGAAAAGTATTGCGGGTTTAGAAAAAAGCTGTATCTTTGCACCGAATTTGAGAAGTCAAACATGCCCAGATGGCGGAATCGGTAGACGCGCTGGTCTCAAACACCAGTGGATTCACTTCCATCCCGGTTCGACCCCGGGTCTGGGTACGAAATAAAGAAGCGGGGAAAGTTTTAATGCTTTTCCCGCTTTCTTTTTATACTTATCTTTTATGCCCTTTGCTCATGGGAACAGATATCTGGCAAGAGATAGAAGTACTGAATCAAGAATTTGTGAGGCTTGGTATCAGTCAGTCGGTAGACTATGAAAAGTACTACCTCTATTCGCTTATTACCCATTCTACTGCTATTGAGGGCTCTACACTTACCGAATTGGATACCCAGTTGCTTTTTGATGAGGGGGTAACAGCCAAAGGAAAGCCGTTGGTCTATCATCTGATGAATGAGGATTTGAAGAAGGCATACGAACTCGCCAAAGAAGAAAGTGCACAAAATGCGGAAATTACGCCTGTTTTCTTACAAAAATTGAATGCTGCTCTAATGCGTACTACTGGGAGTGTATATAATGTAATGGGCGGTTCTTTTGATTCTTCTAAAGGTGAATTTCGTTTGTGCGGCGTTACTGCTGGGGTGGGCGGGTGTTCTTATATGAGCTATCCTAAAGTTCCCGCTAAAGTAGAAGAACTTTGTTCTATATTGAGAGAAAAGCAAAAGAATATGGAAACATTTCGGGAACGATATGAATTGAGTTTCAATGCTCATCTCAATTTGGTAACCGTTCATCCGTGGGTAGATGGCAATGGGAGAACGGCTCGTTTGTTGATGAACTATATCCAGTTCTGCCATCATCTTTTTCCGACGAAAATCTTTAAAGAAGATAGGGGCGACTATATTCTTTCTTTGCGGCAGTCGCAAGAAGATGAGAACAGTCAGCCTTTCTTGGACTTTATGGCAGCGCAGCTGAAAAAATCATTTGCGTCAGAGATTGAGAAATACAATACTGGACGTAAAAAAGGTTTTAATCTCATGTTTTGAAAAGCGACGATTCCTTCCTGATAAGCTCATATAGGCATTAGCTGATTGTGCTGTATCATCCTTTTGTATTGGGTTATTCTCAAAATATTCTCTTCTCGGCATTAAATACAAAATAATGGGTGTAAAATGCAAATTTATTTCGTAGATACTGTTTTCGCATTTATTTTTTTCTAAATTTGCAGTAGCTGGAATCTTATCTAACTATTTAATTATTAAATGTTTGCCAATTATGACAAAACATGTTCCTCTTTTTTTACCTCTCGGAAGTATTCGGTTACTGACGATATTCTTCTCTTTTTGTATAATCTTTGTTCATCCGGCATTGGCTGACAAAATGGCTGAAAGCCCCGAACTTTTCGATACTGCTTTCACCTTGCAGGAAAGGCTTGATATTCCCGACGGGTTTGTTCAAAGAGAGATGGTCTATATTTCCATTCTTTTAGGTACATTGGTGCTGTGCCTCTTCTTTTTCTTCATGCAGAGGCGGATGAAGAAATTGAGGGAAAGGGACCGGGAGAGGTATCTGCAACTGTTGGAAGGCATTCTTGATAATCTTCCCATTGCGGCAAAAGTGAAGGATGTGAATGATGGGATGCGCTATACTTTTTGGAATAAAAAGGCAGAGGAACTCTTTGAATGTTCGGCCAGAGAGGCTATAGGCAAGACGGATTTTGAAACAATGCCAGAGGCTGCGGCTTTAATTAGGAAGGAGGATGAAGAGTTGGTCAAGACGGGGATTCCACAAGAAGGTATACGACGTTTTTTTACCAAGAAGAACGAGGAGCGGTTTACCTTCCAGAACAATAATTTTATAAAGCTTTCTGATGGTCGCAAGTGGATTGTTTATACTGCTTGGGACATTACTGATTTGAAAATCATGGAGCGCAAGCTACGTCTGGCCAAAGAGGAGGCTGAGGAGTCCAACTGGATAAAATCGGCTTTCCTGGCCAATATGAGTCATGAGATACGTACTCCGCTCAATGCAATAGTTGGTTTTTCGAGTATTTTGGGCACGGAAGTGTCTGAGGAAGAACGGGTGGAGTATCTCGATATTATAGAGCGGAATAATGAACTGCTGTTGCAGCTCATCAATGACATTCTGGATTTGTCGAAGATAGAAGCCGGTACATTGGAGTATGTCTATGCTAACGTGGATATCAATAAAATGGTGTCCGAGATAGAGCAGGCTACAAGTATCAGGCTGACCAATAAAGACGTGCGTCTGGTCACGGTTACGCCATTGCCCGGTTTGCTGCTGTATACCGATCAGCGCAGAATTACTCAGGTATTCAATAACTTCATCAGTAATGCGCTGAAGTTTACTGCTGCCGGTAGCATTACCATTGGTTACGGAATGCCCGAAAATAGCTATATCCGTTTTTATGTCACCGATACCGGGACGGGGATATCATCTGAGAATGCGCAGGGGATTTTTAACCGCTTTGTGAAGCTGGATTCCTTTAAGCAAGGTACCGGACTGGGACTGGCCATTTCGCAAAACATTGTGAAGGAACTGAAAGGAGAGATAGGGGTGGAGTCACAGTTGAGCAAGGGCTCCACTTTCTGGTTCACGTTGCCTTTTTATAAGATGGACGCGCACCGTTCTATCTTTCCTTGATGCTGCAAGCTCAATCCAATGAAGGGACATCGATTGTCTGGCTTTCCTCGTTCCAGTTGTCAAGGGTGAATTCTCCGGATGATTCTTCGGAAAAGATGTCTCCCAGAGTGAGGGTCAGGGTCAGTTTGGAGTTTGCTTCCAAAGGTCCGTTCAATGTTTGCTTGAAACTTTTCACGTTTCCATTTTTCAGTATGATGCTCATCTGGAATTCCGGTTTCCCGAAAGAAGGGAAGAGCATGACGGTGGCGTTGCTCATTTGTGTACCGTCGACGGAACGGACCAGAGGGAAGGCTACTGTGCGTGGGCTTCCTTGAGGAGCGGCGGTGTAGAAATTCAGTTCTCCAGCAATATTGGTGATGCGCACCACCATGCTGTCGATGCTCGAACTGAGGATGCCGTTGTTCTTGTCCTTGATGATTACTTTCAGTCCGGTCACTACCCGTTTGAGGGATGCTTTCAGGTCCTCACTTCCAATGTTGGCAGGCTGGACGGCGTGTACCAGGTCGAATACCGGATAATAGGTTGTGTCCGCTTCCATTTTGAATAGGGAGAAGTGTTGCCGGGACATGTCTTCGCCTAAGATGTAGACCGGGTCCCTCATGAGAGGATGTGCATAAATCGGCTCCTCGTATTTAGGGGTTCCCCAATAAATCATGTTATAGAGACCTGCGGGTAAGGATAACTCTCGATTGACGCCATCGTTATAGAAAGCTCCGTCTTTAACTTGGTAGTAACCGTAAAAAGGTGTCAGCTTCCGGTTTATGTAGTTTCCATAATAAATAGAGGTGCCCGCCTTGCAGGGCATGATGGTCAGTATGCCGGTCAGCGGGCTTTGTCCGCTTTCTGTGGACACGTCCATCAAAAGTCGTGGTGATACCAACTCACTGCTTTTTTCTATCTGGGGCGGATTGTCATCGGCGCAGCTTGCCACGATTGCGGCAAGTACTGCAAATACTACTAATTTTTTCATTATCTGTTAAGCTTTAGGTTGTTCTTCCTTGAGAACGTTTTTAGAAAGAAATGGTTCTTTGTACTCCGGAGAAAGTATATTGGGGATGGAAAAGTGAGGTGAAACCAATTCCGGTATTGAGGGGAATGGGAAGAATAGCCCCTCTTCAAAAGGCTTAGAGAAGGGACGGAAAACAAATTATACCTTTTTTAGTAACATTTTAGAAGCCTTGATTAACGAAATCATATACTCTTCGTAACAATTTCTCGACATTCTTTTCTTGTTCCTCCATACATTTGCATCCGAGTTCTTTGGTATTAATTGAAGAACACAATGAATCTTTGATATTAACCATTAAATAATGTACAATGAGAAAAACATTCTTGGAAAAGTGCATAAATCTGCGTTTATGCCGTGTTGCATTGGTACTTTTGTTTCTTGTACCTGCAATCAGTAGCCTGCAGGCTAATCCTTCTCAAAACAAGACCATTTCGGGTGTTGTGACATCGGCTACGGATAGTGAGCCGTTGATAGGTGTCAGCGTGCAGGTGAGAGAAACCGCTACGGGTGGAATTACCGACATTGATGGCCGGTATTCGGTAAGTGCCCAACAAGGACAGACACTGGTGTTTTCTTACATCGGTTATCAATCACAGGAAATCAAGGTAGGTACTTCTTCCGTCATCAATGTGGTGCTGAAGGAGGACACGGAAATGTTGGATGAAGTGGTTGTAGTGGGCTATGGTGTCCAGAAGAAGAAATTGGTGACGGGTGCCACTGTTCAGGTGAAGGGTGACGAAATAGCCAAGATGAATACAACCAATCCCTTGCAGGCTATGCAGGGACAGACACCGGGTGTAAGTATTGCTTCGACTTCCGGTCAACCGGGTGCTGACATGAAAGTGAGTATCCGTGGTCTTGGTACCGTGGGAAATAGTGCTCCTCTTTATCTGATTGATGGTGTGGGTGGTGATATTTCTACTTTGAATCCTGCCGATATTGAAAGTATAGATGTACTGAAAGATGCGGCTAGTGCGGCTATCTACGGTTCGGCCGGTGCTAATGGTGTAGTGCTTATTACTACCAAGCAAGGGCGCGAAGGTAAAGCGCAGATTAGTTTCGATGCTTATTATGGAATACAGAATGTAGCTCGTAAGGCCAATATGCTGAATGCAAAAGAGTATATGGCCATTATGGATGAGCAGGCTTTGAATAGCGGACTTTCGGCTTACGATTGGAGCCAATACCAGTCTATTTACGATGCCAACGGCAATGTGTATGATACGGATTGGGTAGATACTATGTTCAAAGATAATGCCACAACGGAGAGCTACACGCTGGGTGTCACTGGTGGAAGCGCAACTTCCACTTATGCCCTTTCGTTAGGATATATGAGTCAGGAAGGTATTGTCGGCGGTTCGGATGTGTCTAACTATTCGCGTTACAATTTCCGCGTGAACAGCGAGCACAAACTTTTCAAGGATATTTTGAAAGTGGGCGAGCAGGTGAGTTTTGTATATAAGATGAATAACGGTATCAGTGTAGGCAACCAATATAATAATACCTTACGCGGTGCATTCGGAACATCGCCTATCGCTCCTGTCTATAGCGATAATAATCTTTATGATTCACCTTACAATGACACCAGTACCAGTGACTGGAATAAAGGTGATGGAAACCCTTATGGTTTAATGATGACCGACAGCAACAATGAGAACAAAACGGCTACTTTTTCCGGTAATGTTTATGCTGAATTGCAGCCTGTCAAGAATTTGAAGATAAAGTCTGTATTCGGTGTGGTTTATGGTTCCAGCGAATACCGTAGTTTCAAGCCTCTCTACAAGTTCAGCCAATATATATATAATGAAGAACGTACTACCGTATCTCAAAATGCCAATCACTCTTTGGGTATGACATGGACCAATACGGCTTCTTATGACTGGACTATGGGAGAACATTCGTTCAACGCCTTGCTGGGTATGGAAGCCTATCGTTACGAGGGCACTTATATCGAAGCTAAAAATGGTATGTTGAAAGAAGGTTTTGATGATTGGGAGCATGCTTTTGTGGGCAACGGAACGGCCTCCGATTCGACCAACGGCTTGGGTGCCAGTGGCAATCCGCATACCGAGAGCCGCAAGGTGTCCTATTTCGGCCGATTGGGTTGGAACTGGAAAGAAACTTATATGGTCAATGCTACTTTGCGTGCAGACGGTTCGAGCAACTTTGCCAAAGGCAACCGTTTTGGTTACTTCCCTTCGGTATCGGCAGGATGGACCATTACTAACGAAAAATTCATGGAAAGTACGCAAAACTGGCTCGACTTCCTGAAAATACGTGCCAGCTGGGGACAAGTGGGTAATGCCAACATTGACGCATTCCAATATCTGGCTCCTATCAAGAGTACCAATACACACTATCTTTTCGGCAGCGGTTACGGCGACTCGGATGCTGCGGCACAGCTCGGAACCAACTGGGGAGCTTACCCTAGTCGTCTGGCTAATGCTGACATCAAGTGGGAGACTTCACAGCAGACCAATATCGGTCTTGATGCCCGATTCCTCAACAGTCGCCTGGGTGTTAATTTCGATTTCTACATTAAAGATACTAAAGACTGGCTCGTGGTGGCTCCTATTCTTGCTACTGCCGGAGCAGGTGCTCCTTATATTAATGGCGGTGGAGTGAAAAACACCGGTGTGGAACTCAATCTTACTTGGAATGACCAAATAGGCAAAGACTTTAGTTACAATATCGGTATCAACGGTGCCTACAATAAGAATAAGGTCGGAGAGATTCCTAACGACGATGGTATCATTCATGGCTCTACCAACCAGTTGTATGACAATACTCCTGAATTCTATCGTGCCGAGAATGGTAAGCCTATCGGTTATTTCTATGGTTTCAAGACAGCAGGCATATTCCAAAACAATCAAGAAATAGAGGATTGGATTAAGGCTGGTAACGGTGTGCTGCAAGCTGACGTACAACCAGGTGACGTGAAGTTTGTGGACATCAACCATGACGGACGGGTGAACGAGCTTGACAAGACCGATCTTGGTAACGGTATTCCTGATTTCACTATGGGCTTCAATCTCGGTTTCAACTGGAAAGGACTTGATTTCTCTGTAGTGGCCAACGGTGCTTTCGGACAGCAGATTGTCCAGAGCTATCGTAACCATACCTCCAAGCAAGCCAATTATACTACTGCAATTTTAGGACGTTGGACAGGAGAGGGAACCAGCAATCGCATACCTCGTGTCACAGACCAGAATCTCAACTGGCAGTTCTCAGACCTCTACGTGCAGGATGGTGATTACCTGCGAATCAGTAACATTACTTTGGGCTACGACTTTGCCAAGCTACTGAGATGTAAGGCCATCAGCCAGTGCCGTATCTATGCTCAGGTACAGAATGCGTTCACATTTACCAAATATGACGGCATGGATCCGGAAATAGGTTATGGTCCCGAAGGAGATAACGGACAAGGTTGGGTGTCGGGCGTTGATTTAGGTTATTACCCCCGTCCCCGTACCGTATTGTTTGGTGTTAACTTGAAATTTTAAAATATAGACTGATATGAAGAAAAACAAAAATATATTTATGGCAAGTGTCCTGCTCCTGAGTTTGGGACTGGCTTCGTGTACCGACAGTTTTCTCGATGTTACGTCGAAGACTGAATCTTCAACCGGTACATTCTATAAGACTGAAAAAGATGCTTATCGTGCTCTGATAGGTTGTTATGATGGTTGGCGCCAGACTTCATCAGCCATGATGGTAGGGTTTTATATGGCTTCCGAGGTGATGAGTGCCGAGTGTTTTGGCGCTACCGGAAATGCCGATGGACGTGGCTATCAGGCCATTGACCGTTTTGACATCTCCCAATCGCCGGCTGACCTCAACCTATACGAAGGTGACTGGAAAAATTATTATGCGGGCGTCTATCGTTGCAACGAGCTGATAGCTCATGAAGAGCAGATTGTATGGAATGAATCGGATAGCAAACGTGGTATCTATATGGGCGAATGTCGTACGTTGCGTGCATTGCTTTATCTGGATATGGTTCGTTTATGGGGGAATATCCCACTCTTTCTGGAACCGGTAAACGAAAATCGCGCTCCTTCACCTGCCAAAGAGGTGTTCAGTGCCATATTTACTGACTTAAAATATGCTATCGAGAATATTCCCGGTGACGCTTATCCCAAGGCCGACTATACCAAGAACGACGGACATATTACAAAATATGCCGCCGAGGCTTTGCTGGCACGTGCCTATCTTTTCTATACCGGATATTACGGTGAAGAACCTGTAGAGGTGACTCGTGCCGAAGCTTTGGCTGCTGTAGAAGACGTAATCGCTTCAGGAGAATATGGTTTGGTACCGCAATTCAAGAATTTATGGCCGGCTTCTTCTGCAAAAGTGGCCGAAAAAGGAGACTATGAAACTTTGAAGGGTACATATGCCGGTGATGGAAACAAGGAAACCATTCTTGCGTTGAAATTTACCGCTACTCAGGATTATAACGGGAATAATGACTCCAACCGTTGGCAGGTGATGTTGGGTATGCGCCAGCTTAATGCTGCTCCCTATTGCAAGGGATGGGGCGCATTGACGGTAAATCCTGATTTTGTGGAAGCGTTTCCCTCTGGTGACCTCCGCCGTTCGGCTTCTATCATTGATTTGGTAGGGGAAGGAATCACCGGTTCGGCCGACTTTACCACCAGTTTTAATGACTGGCGTGAATATACCGGCTATGCTGTGAAGAAGTATGCTCCCCTTTGCTATGCCGATGGAAGCCATGCCGGTAAGCAGGATGGTAGCGGTGACTTCCAGACACAGAACCGCCAAGACTACGTTATTATCCGTTATGCCGACGTATTGTTGATGGCCGCAGAACTGGGCAGCCCCAATGCGCAAACTTATTTCGACCAAGTGCGTAAGCGTGCTTATCAGGTTGATGACAACGGAACAGTATCGGCCAACTATCAAGCTAAGAGTGTGTCTCAACAAGCTATTATGGAAGAACGTCGTCTTGAATTTGCTTTTGAAAGCATTAATTATTGGGATCTCCTGCGTCAAGGTATAGACGTGGCAGCCGAGAAGCTCGCCTTGAATGGTGTCAAGGTGAAGAGTGGAGGCGCTGATGATGCAATAACCATACGGGCCGACCGTGTGAAAGCCACCAAAGGCTTGAGCCAGATTCCTTATAATCAAATTAACCTTTCACAGAGTGTACTTGTGCAGAATCCCGGATGGTGAGTACCATTAATAGAGTAAATAAAAAATAAAAACAATAAGATATGAGACTTAAATCATTCTTTTCCATATTGGCAGGAGCGGCTTTGATATTTTCCGCTTGCTCGCCCGAAGAGTACGAGATGGGGGCAAAAACCTATGTTTCCGATGATTTGGTGGAAGGTATCGCCTATACGGTGACCCCTGATGCCAATGATCCTAATACGATTCATCTGACTTCGCTCATCAAGGGAGCCACTCCCTTGTGGGTCACTCCAAGCGGTCCTTCTCAAAAGACCACTCTTGACTTGGCACTTCCTTTTGCCGGAGAATATAGCGTGACTTTCGGCGCTTCCACACCGGCAGGTCCGGTATATGGCGAACCATATACCTTCAAGGTAGAGACCAATAACTTTGCCATGCTCGAAGACCCTATCTGGGCTAACCTTGCAGGTGGAGTGGGCAAGAGCCGTAAGTGGGTTCCCATTGACAAGAACTTTGGTATTGGCCGTTGTTCGGGACCGGTGATGTACATGAGCCACACTGATGTGAAAAATGATGGAAGCAATATTACCGACCTTATGATTGGTAGCGCTAATTGGGCTCCCAACTGGGATCCGGGTATCCAATCGTGGCTCATTCCGGCAGACGACCCCTATTTCCAGTCGTACATCACTTTCGGCCTGGATGCTGTGAAAGGCTGTACGGTGGAACTTCATCGGGTGGCTGCTTCGGGCACGACGGATGCCACCGGAACTTTCAACTTGAATGTGTCTGACCCGAAACGCCCTGTCATATCTTTCTATGGCGGTACCTATTCATTGCATAACGAGGGTTTTGATGATGTCTGTTCCAACTATACCAACGACATCAAGATTATAGAATGTACTCCTTATCTGCTGCAGGTAGCTACGATGCGTACCAATAGCGAAGGTCCGTGGTGGCTGGTGTGGAACTTCATTTCCGAAGAGGCTTATAATGACCCCAGTATCATACCGACTGAAGATCCGGGTTTGCTTCAGCCTGCCGAAGTACAACAGCCTGCCATTGAAGATTTGGCAACCAAACTGTTCACTACTGAAATCAACGGTGTCACCTATGTGGGCAATGAGGCACGCTTCCTCATCAATGATGAAGAACCTTATGACTGGACATGGTGGAATGGTGGCTCTGCTGCTTGGGAAAGCGTAGTGAAGGGACAGTACGGTTCTTCATGGGCACCTGTGGCCGATGCTTCCATTGCCGACTATGAGCTGGTATTGAGCAGCACGGCCGATGGCTACAAATGGGATGACGGTACCAATGCCGGTAAGCTTGCCATTGAAGACGGCAAATTGAAATTTATGGATGCCGACGGCAATCCGGTTGAGATAACCGTCCTCACCGCTACCGGTGATAAGCGCACGGTGGAAGTGAAGGGAAGCGAGTTTACCGTAATGGCTTGCGATGTCACCAGCTCTTTCCAGATGGGTGTGCCTGCAACGACCAATGACAAGGGAGCCGTGGATTCTTATCTTTGTGCCAACCTCAACTACAAACCTATCGCTACCGGACCTACCGGGCCTACTGAAATCAAGGTAGACAACAGCAAGGTACAAATTCTTTTCGGTGACGGAAATCCCGATCGTTTGCGCTTGCAGTTCTACAATCCTTGGGGCGGTGGTGACGCGGGATGGCCGATCGACATCACGAAGGTGAAGTTGAAAAAGAACCAGACGCTGAAGATACAGTACAAAGTGCTGAGTGGAATCACTTGGAACGAGGGCGCGACTCCTAAGACCGTGATTATGGACAATAACATCGGAAATGCTTGGGAAGATGACTGCTACAACCTGGCTCATGCCGTGGCCTTTGATACTGCCGAAGGAGCTGTACAGACTGTGTCCGTGACCAATACCACCGGTGCCACTGTGACTTACGAAGGAAGCAGTTGTATCTGTATCGGTATCCAGAATAAGGGACTTGCTACTGTGGCTGCCACCGAAGACGGACAGCCGGATGTGAAGGTTGAGATAATTTCGATGACCATTGAATAACCACTTAAATGAATTTAGTATATATGAAGACAAAGATATATTTAGGAATACTTTCACTTGTACTGGGTCTTTCGCTGGCTTCGTGCAGTGAAGATGACGACTATACTATCCACACCACCCCGATTCTGAACGAATCGTCGGTGGTGACGGGGTCGTCCGATGTGACCGCCACTACCGCTACACTCCATGCCACGCTCTCCGGGTTGGATGGCATGGATGCCGGAAGCTATAAGACCGGCTTCTTCTATGGTTTTGCGCAAGACAACCTGCCCGAGGACGTGCAGGCTGCTTATGACGGCAGCGCCTTCAGTGCTCAGTTGAACGGGTTGAACAATAACTCTACGCTCTATTATCAGGCTTATGTATGCTTGCAGGGTAAGGTGTATTACAAAGGTGAGGTGAAAAGCTTGCTCACCACCGATGCCAAGGTGGCTACTGCCGATGCCGCATCTGTCGACTTCGCCTCGGCTGTATTGGGTGGGACATTGACCGATGCTACGGCCGATGCTACTTGTGGTGTTGTTATCTCTACTTCATCCGATGTAGAAGCGGTTCGTGCAGGCCTTATAGTGAAGAGTGAGGAACTTAAGGACAGCTATTCATTCGTCCATGAAGGGTTGGTGCCCGAAACGCAATACTATTATGCGGCTTACCTCAATCTGGGTAGCGGCATTGTGTATGGTGAGGTGAAGAGCTTCACTACTCCTGCCTATGACTTCGATCTCGACAATGACCTTGTCGACCTGGGACTCTCCGTGATGTGGGCTCGCTTCAATGTGGGTGCCAAGAGCGAGACTGGACTGGGTGGCCTTTTCGGATTCGGTGACCTGACCGGATGCAACAATAGCATCGACCCTGCCGACTATGCTTCGGCCGATACTTATAAAACGGCTTCCGACTTGGCTTTCCGTGCATTTCAAGGGCGTGCCACACTGCCTACTGCCGATGATTTCGAGGAACTCTTCACGTTGTGCCAGAAAGAGTGGACTGAGCAGAATGGAGTGACAGGTTTCAAGTTCACCGGTCCTAATGGTAATTCCATCTTCCTGCCTGCAGCCGGTACGCGTGTGGCAAACGATGTGACGGCGCTGGGTACTGAAGGATATTACCTCACCGGTACTGTCAACTCTTCCAATACAGAATTTGCGGTAGGTTACCAGTTTGCAGCTTCTGTCAATCACCGTATCACTGCCGCAGTTTATCAAGGTATGGCTGTACGCGCTGTTTCCACAGCCAAGAACGTACCGTTCAACAAGGCTCTGCTCTATCAGAAGTGGTATCTTGACAATGGCCAGGACGGTAAGCAGCACGTGTTTGAAGGACCTTTCACGCAGTGGGGTGTTACGGACAACTGGAGCACAGTTTCCAACGGACAACCCAACATTGAACAGCAGATTCATTGGGAGATGGGTACGGATAATGGCTGGATAGGTTATACTTACGGAAAGGACTATGGTTATATGGAGCTCAAGGAGGACGGTACGGTGAATATTCATCGTATTGCCGAAGACGGTACCGTGACCGATGAAACCGGTAAGTTTACGATTGACGAGGCGAATAAAGTGATTGACATCGACATAGATGTGCTTTGTGCCAATACTTGGATTGGCACGAAGAGTGGTAAGCTGAACATTCTGTCGTTGACTGCCGACGGCTTGCAGATTGCCCTGCCCGATGGCGACTATGGCTATTCGTTGAACTATTACAGCCAGGCCAAGGCCGATGCCGATGCGCAGGTTCCTGTATTGCTCAATATCGCCGATTCATCATGGGCAGGAAGTTGGGATGCACTGCTTGTAGCCATTTCACCCGAAGACTTGGCTGGACAGCACACGTTTGTTTTCGAGGGAACTTGTACCGATGCTATGGTGTTTACGCTTGACTTTGCCGGTATGGCGAAGCGCTATCCCAATTCGTTTGTACGCATTGACGACATCAAGCTGGACGGTACTTCCATCCGGTTTGATGCCAACCGCTTCTATTATGGCGACATTGAAGGAAACGGCAAGTACCGTGTTCAGTTGTTCAATGCTTATGGGGCGGGTTCTGTAGGCAATGCTGTTCCTCTCAGTCCGTTCAGCAATGTAGAAAATCAAGGTACCGAGCCTGCCATCCATTTCAAGGAGAAGCTTGAGATTGTCTGCACCGTCATTACCGACGGTACCGGTGCAGGTATTTATACGCCCAATCTGGTTACTGTCAATCCGGATTGGGGAAGTGCATGGGGATATAACGCAGGAGCTACGTTCGAGGTGAAATACGAGAACTTCCAGTACAGCCTTGTGGCTTCTCAGTTCGACATTAAGTACGAATCTGCCGACTATGCGGCAGGTTCCATCATGACCTTCGTTGAAGTGGCTGACATTTACAAGTATTTCCCCGGTTTACATGCCACACTTGACAACCTCTATCTGGATGGCAAGGAAGTGACATTTGATGCATCCAAAGTGCTCGATGCCAATGAATCCCCGAAGTATCGTCTGGAACTTTGGAATTGCTATGGGACAACAAAGGATAAAGGGTGCGCTTTCGGTACTCCTGATGGTGATGTTATCAAGGAACTTGGTTTCAGCAGTTCTATGGAAGTGAAGTTCACGTTCCACACTCTTTTCTCTGTTCCTGAATGGTAAGAGGGATAGACGGAAATATACTGGTTAGATAGGAAATCCGGGATGCAGGCCATCCCGGATTTTTTGTTTTGCCCTCACCGGTGTGCATCGTTCTGATATAGATTGAAGAACCATAGAGAGAATAAAATAAAGGAGGTGGTCCGTAAGGCGGCGCTTTGATAGCTCTTTGCCTTGTACTTTGTTCGGACGGGATGGGTACTTATTGCGATAAACATAGTGATTTTATGGTATCTCCACTAAAGTGGTCCGCCTTGTTCATAGTAGTGAACAAATCAGCCCACTTAGGTGAACAAACTTGTTCACCTAAGTGGGCCGTTCATGAATCTTTGTACTGAACCGGACAGACAAAAGGGCGGAAGCGGAGAAAAGCAGGGGCTTTCTCTAAGATTGGCTGCTATTTTCCTTCGTAATCAAAGTATTCAAAGTCTGCATATGCTTTTGAGGTTTGAGAACCGGAGACGGCATACAATCCCAGCATGATTCCCGTAAAGCCACCGGCAGTTTCTGTACTGATATAGCGCGTATTCATTCGGCCCAGTTCTTTGAAGTCCTTTCCGTTTGTGGCATACTCGAACGAATAGATTTCGTTGCTGCCTTTTACACGGAGTTGTACTTTCCCCTGGGGCAGAATAACTTCCTTTTCCGTATGGGTCAATTCATTCAATTGGTAGCGCAATACTACAGCTTGTTTCTCGTCTGCCAATTGCTTGACTAATAAATCGTAATGGGATGATTCGAACATGTAGACCGTCAGGCCGGCTTCGTCGCCACTGGCGGCTTTTTTCAGTTGCATGGAAGTGGTGGCTGTGAAGTCGATATGTTCTTGCCGGCGGCCGGCAAAAGTAGGACTGCCTTTCCCGTTGTTCAGGTTTACGGGGGTTGCTTTCAGACGGAGGTTACCGGAAGCAAAGGTATAGTTTTCCGGATGATAGTTTCTGATATGAACCCATTCGGGACCTAATTTGCCGTTTTTGAAATCGGTGCGTGCAGGCTTGGGGGCAAGAGGATATTGCGGTAGGGTTGGCACATCCATTTGCAGGGCTATTGTGCCATCTCCGTTTACTACCGGCCAGGCATTCTTGTCCCAGCGCACGGGAGCAAGGAACGTTTCGTGTCCCAGCAGGTGATGGTTGCCGCTTTGCGGACGGAAAGCGAGACACACCATCCACCACGAACCGTCAGGGGCTTGTATCAGGTCGGCATGGCCGGTTCCTTGTATCGGGCTGTTTTGTGCATTCTTGTTGATGTGGGTCAGGATGGGATTGGCGGGATTCTCTTCGTACGGGCCGTCTATATCGCGGCTACGGGCTATTGTCACTTTGTGGCCGTATTCCGTGCCGCCTTCGGAAATCAGCAGATAATACCAGCCGTCTTTCTTGTAAATATGCGGCCCTTCAGGGTGCCGTCCGCCCGTGCCGTTCCAGATGCGTTTGGACTCGTTGAGTTGTTCGCCGGTTTTGGGGTTGATTTCGCACAGATAGATACCTACGCCCGGATTGCTGACGAGGTAACACTTGCCGTCTTCAAAATAGAGGGACGGGTCTATACCGCCTTGCTTGAGCCATACGGGTTCTGACCATTCGCCACGCGGGTCGGTAGTGTGTACAAGGAAGTTGCCTTTGTCGGACACGTTGGTGGTAATCATGTAGAATGTACCGCTGTTGTAGCGGATGGTAGGTGCATAGATTCCTCCCCATGGGCCGGCGTCGTGAAGCGGCAGTTGTGAGGGGCGCGTCAGGCAGTGTCCGATTTGTTCCCAGTTGATGAGGTCTTTGCTGTGGAACAACGGTACGCCCGGGAAATATTGGAAACTACTGTTGACCAGATAAAAGTCATCTCCTGCGCGGCAGATACTCGGGTCGGGATGGAAACCGGGAATAACGGGATTTTGATAACTTTGCCGGTTTTGTGAAAAGCAGGACAGGCTGAGCGCCAGTCCTAAAAGTAACATCATCTTTCTCATAAATACATTGTATTTTAAATAGTTTATCAGATATATGAATCAGGGTAGTTGAAGGAAGTGTTTATACACAAAAATAAAGTATTCTTTCGGTTCAAGCAAGCCGGATGTGTCTGATGTCATTCAATGATAACTTTTGAGCCCTATTCGGAAACAAATGATACCGTTGCAGATAACATGGCATCGGTGTGTTTTCCGCCTTTTCCGCTACTTTTGCTCTCACTGATTTAACCATTATTTTTAATACGTAAAGACATGATGAAGAATATCATTGAAAAATTCCAAATTTGCCTGGTGCTGTCGGCACTGCTTTTCTCTTCTTTCGTTGCCGCATGTTCCGGCAATGATGATACTGTGACTCCGGAAATAACGATTCCCGCGAACATTCTGACGGATGGAATGACTTTCTCCAAGACCGGAGGAACAAGTACGCTGAACATCAAGTCGAACGTTGCATTGGAAGTTACCAGCAGTGCACCGGAGTGGTGTAAGGTTACTGCCGAAAGTTCTGCTTCGAGTAGTATTTTGAAGTATACCGTTATGGCAGAAGCCAATACGGACACGAGTGACCGTGAAGCCAAGGTAACGGTGAAAGCCGGAGGCAGCGAAGTAGGGAGCTTCACAGTGAAACAAACGGCTGCGGACGGATTAATCATATCCAACTCTACCTCTTTCGACCTGCCAGCTGCGGGAGGAGATGTCTCTGTAGTGGTGGAAACCAATGGTGACGTACAAGCCGTTTCTGATGTTTCTTGGATAAAGGCGGTCAATACCCGTGCCATGGAAGACAAGATTTTCAAGTTTACCGTCTCTTCCAATCCTCTGGGAGCGCGCGAAGGCCATATCACTTTTACTTTGGGTAGCCTGACGGAGACTGTGACCGTAAAACAGGCTGCGGGCGAGGTCGGCAATATGGGAAGCGACGCCAGGACACTTGCCGCCAAGATGTATGCAGGTATCAATATCGGCAACACGCTGGAAGCTTGTGATAACAAGAACAAGATAGCGAGCGAAACGTTATGGGGAAATCCTAAAGTGAGCGAGGCATATATCAAAGGGCTGAAGGCATTGGGATTTAATGCGGTGCGCATCCCTTGCGCGTGGGATTACTACATTGTGAATCCATCGACCTATGAGATAGATGCTGCATGGCTCGACCGGGTGAGCGAAGTGGTGGGCTACTGTGTAGCCAATGATATGTATGCCATTGTCAATATCCATTGGGATGGCGGTTGGCTTGAAGAGAGTATCACCCATGGTTACAGCAGCGAAGTAGATGCCAAGCAGAAAGCTATCTGGACACAGATTGCCAATAAACTGAATGCTTATGACGAACACCTGCTCTTTGCCGGATGTAACGAACCCGGACAGCAAGACCAGGGGAACGTTGGCACATCGGCCATAGATGTCATCTTGAAATACGAACAGACCTTCATTGATGCCGTGCGTGCCACCGGAGGAAATAATGCGAGCCGTTGTCTGATTGTGCAAGGTCCTTATACCAATATTGACAAGACGGTGAATGACTACACGATGCCCAAGGATGAGGTACCCGACCGTCTGATGGTGGAAGTTCACTTCTATGATCCCTATCAGTTCACCATGATGAACCATGACGAAACCTGGAGCAATGTATTCCTTTATTGGGGTAAGGATAATCATGTATCCGGTTCCATTCATAATGCCACCGGTTACGAAGAAGATTATGTGAAGCAGCAATTCCAGAAGATGAAAACGGCCTATGCAGATAAGGGAATTCCTGTGATTGTAGGCGAGTATAGTGCCATGAAGCGGGCAAAAGAAGACAAGATAGAGGGGACTTCTGAACTTGCCTATCCTGATATTGACCAGGAGATGCATAACAAGAGCCGCTCCTATTGGAATGAGGTAGTCACCCGAGAGGCGAAAAAACACGGTTGTGTCCCCTTCTATTGGGAAACCGGCGGTGACATGAACCGTGGTACGGGTACGGCGAAGGAGGCTTATGCCATTGAGGGCATCATGAAGGGAGCCGCAGCCGGTCAATACCCTTATTGATTGAGTGGTGGATAGAATAAAAGACAGTTTTTAAAAGTATCATACAAATAGGTTTTATAGGTTACAAGGATTGTTGATATAGTTTTTTTGATTGGTTACGGAGAAGTATGTCCGCGAGGGATATGCTTCTCCTTCTTTAAAAATCCTTGCCTTTTCTTGCTTTTCTGTTCGTTTTTCACTTCATTTGCAATAAAAATAACTTCCCTTAGCTCTGATAGTATGAAAAGACTGCAACTACTGCTCTTGTGGGTTTGGATGGTATGTTTCTCTGCTGCTTCACACGACTACATGTTTAAACATTTGGAAGTGAAAGACGGACTTTCCAATAATCAGGTTAATGCTATTTATAAAGATTCAAACGGATTCATGTGGTTTGGTACAGCTTCGGGGCTGAACCGCTATGATGGTTACAATATAAAGATTTATCGCAGCCAGAAAGATGATGAGAAATCTCTTCCCGATAGTTATGTCGAGGATATACAAGAAGATACGTCCGGTAATTTGTGGATACGTACGGGAGGCGGGTATGCCATTTACAACTCGGCTTCCGATGTTTTTGACCGTAATGTGGAAGCCTGGATGTGGAACATCGGTCTGACCGGAAATCCTTCGCTTATCTATATTGATAAGGAAAAGACTTTCTGGATCTATATTAATGGTAAAGGTGTTTACAGCTATAGAGAGGAACAGAAAAATGCCGTAGCAGTAAAGGGGGCGGATGAACTGCTTGCGAAAGCCGAAGTGTCCGACATGAAAGAATGCGGCGAAGGAATCCTGCTGGTTCTGAGTAACGGTATCTTGGCTTGTATAGATGAGGAAAAGCAAAATATCAAGTGGACCAATCCGGGCATTGCCGAAGATTGCAGGGAAGTAAAGAATGCTACCTTTGATTTGTTTGTCGACCATAGTGGGCGGGCGTGGATATTCAGTGTGGAGGGGATGTGGATTTATAGCCTTTCTCAGAAGGTTTGGGAACAGCGTTCTCCCCGAACGGACACCTACAATACCGTACGTGCAGTGGCACAGGATAAATACGGATGTATATGGGTAGGCAGGGATCAGGATGGCGTTGAATTGATAGAACCGGCGGGACGGAAAATCCGTCTGGCGAATGAACCTAATAACGGGCGTACTCTGTCCAACAATACAATAACGGCTCTTTATGAAGATGAGGCCGGTACGATGTGGGTGGGAACCTACAAGAAAGGCATCTCTTTCTATAATGAAAGCATTTTCAAGTTCGGTATTGCCGATGTAGGCGACATCAATTGCGTGGAGGACGGAGGCGGTGACATCGTATGGCTGGGAACCAACGACCGCGGGCTGGTGCGCTGGAATAGCGTGACAGATGAACGTATGGTTTTTTCGCATACGGCAGATCCCCACTCTATCTCGAGTGATGTCATAGTCTGCCTTCTTCGGGACAGTAGCGGCAGAGTGTGGGCAGGTACTTTCTGGGGCGGACTGAATTGCTATGATGGGAACCGCTTTATCCATTACCGGTCCCGTAAGGGAGACAGTAACTCACTGGTCTACGACAATGTATGGGCATTGGCAGAAGATGCGGACAAAAATATCTGGATCGGTACGTTGGGGGGAGGATTGCAATGCCTGAATCCTCAGACGGGGATATTTACCACCTATTCTACAGGTAATTCAAACCTTGTGTCGGACTATATCTCATCCCTCTGCATCAGCTGTGACAATAATCTGGTTATCGGTACTTCGGCAGGGATGGCTTTCATGGACCTGAGGACCGGCGAGATTACAAATTTTGCAGGTACAAAATCGGGTAAGACCAGACTTTCCAACCAAAATATCAATCAAGTTTACGAAGATAGTCGCGGTTTGCTATGGATAGCCACGCGTGAAGGCTTGAATGTATATGACAGCAAACGGGATGAATTGTACGAAGTGCCTATCAAGCCCGGTTTCTCCAAACTATTGATATTAGGTATTACGGAAGATGAAAACAAAAGTATATGGATCAGCACCGGAGGAGAACTGATAAACGTGGTGTTGTCCGTTGACAGCAAGACGGAGCAGCCCGTGTTCCGTTGCTATACCTATAATGACAAGGACGGGTTGCAGAGTTGTGACTTCAACCAGCGTTCCCTCAAACGACTGCATACGGGCGAGATTGTAGTGGGAGGACTGTATGGGCTGAATCGCTTCCAGCCGGGCAACATAAAGTATAACCGTACGTTGCCCAAGGTTATGTTTACCGGTTTCCAGTTGTTCAATGAAGACGTGAAGGTGGGCAAGGAGTATGCAGGACGTGTCATCTTGAAGGAAGCTTTGAATGAAACAGAAGAAGTTGTCTTGGATTATAAGCAGAATGTGTTCACGGTGCTGTTTGCGTCGGACAATTTCGTGCTGCCCGAAAAGACACAGTATTTCTATAAATTGGAAGGATTTAATGAGAACTGGCTGACGAGTATGTCCGATATGCATCGCGTTACCTATACCAATCTGGCTCCGGGGACTTACATCTTAAAAGTGAAGGCTACAAACAGTGACGGATATGCGGGCACTGAAGAGGCTTCGCTCAAGATTGTCATTCTTCCGCCTTTCTGGATGACTCCGTGGGCATATATCGTTTATGCTCTTCTGATAGTAGGAGTTGTTTCCTTTTCACTTTATGCCGTACAACGGAGGGAACGTAATAAGTTCAGAATCCGCCAGATAGAGGAAGATGCGAAGAAGAGGGAGGAGTTGAGCCAGATGAAATTCCGCTTTTTTACGAATGTCAGCCATGAGTTGCGTACGCCGCTTACGCTGATTATATCGCCGATGGAAAGTATGATGAAGGAGATTACGGACGAAAAACTGCATGGCAAGCTGCAACTGATGTACCGCAATGCGCAGCGTTTGTTGAATTTGGTCAACCAGTTGCTCGATTTCCGTAAGAATGAGATGGCAGGATTGCATCTCACTTTGTCCGAGGGGGATATTGTGGCGTATGTGCGTAGCATCTGTGCTTCTTTCCTGATGCTTTCTGAAAAGAAACATGTACATCTGACATTCTTTTCGGCCATGGAATCGCTGAATATGTCATTCGACGAGGATAAAATTGGTAAAGTTGTGATGAATCTTCTATCCAATGCCTTCAAATTTACCCCGGACGGGGGACGTGTGGATGTGGCATTGGAAATGTCGAAAGAGATGTCCGGAAGATTGCTGATAAAGGTATCGGATACCGGTGTTGGCATTAGGGATGAAGACAAGGAGCGAATTTTTGAACGTTTCTATCAGGTGGAGCAGGAAGAACCGGAACACCAGTCAACGGGTAGCGGTATTGGCTTGAGCCTGGTACGCGACTTTGTGACGCTGCATGAGGGCACGGTGCGCGTTGTTGACAATGTGGGGTCCGGTAGTGTGTTCCTGATTGAGCTTCCGGTTAAACATGTGCATGTAAGTCCTTCCAAGCCTGTACCGCTTGCAGAAGAGGTGGAAGAGCATGAGGAACTTTTGCCGGATATGGAAGAGGAACCGCTTCCGGATGATTTGCCGGACGATATGGAGGAGGATAATGAAGATGAAAAAGAGAAGCCGTTGGCCCTGATTGTGGATGATAATGAAGATTTGGTTGCCTTCATGAAAGATAGTCTGAGCTTGTATTTCCGTATACAGTCAGCTTCTAATGGCCGGGAAGCTTGGCAGAAAATACCGGAACTGATGCCGGATGTTATTGTCAGCGACGTAATGATGCCCGAGATGGATGGAAATGAACTGTGTCGCTGGGTGAAGACCGATAAACGCACGAGTGACATTCCGATGATATTGCTCACTGCACGGCAGGCTGTGGAAGATAAAGTGGAGGGGTTGACCATCGGTGCAGATGATTATGTGACGAAACCTTTCAATGTGGAAATCCTGATTCTGCGTATGCGCAAGCTGATTGACCTGAGCAAGAAGCGCAAGGCAAAGTCGCTCATTGACCCCGAACCAAGTGAAATAGCCATTACTTCGTTGGATGAAAAGCTGGTGGAAAATGCCATCAAATATGTGGAGGCGAACATCGGTCGGTGTGACTTGTCCGTAGAAGAGTTGAGTCGGGGGTTGGGTATGAGCCGGGTACATCTTTACAAGAAACTCTTGCAGATAACCGGTAAGACACCTATTGAATTTATCCGTGTCATCCGTCTGAAAAGAGCGGCGCAGATGCTGCGCGAGAGTCAGCAAAATGTATCGGAGATAGCGTATCAGTTGGGCTTTAACAACCCCAAGTATTTCAGCAAATATTTCAAGGATGAATTCGGTGTTTTGCCCTCTGTTTATCAGGAAAGAGAGGGTAGATAACAAAAGATACCCCTTACGGAAACATATTGTCTTTTAGGGTAATCAAAAGCGCCCTTTTGTTTCAACATCGGGGAGACCCGTTTTTGAAGGAAACTTTCTATTTTTACATCGGAGAAAATTCACTTTAAAAACAGTAATATGAAATTGAAAAACACTTCAGTTTATTTGCTTGCCGGATGGATGCTCGCCGCATGTTCCGGAGGCGGATTCCAAAAGACCGAGAACGGTGTTGTTGTGGAAGTCAAGCAGCAGCAACCGACGGATGTGCGTAAAGTAAGATTGGAAGTAATGGGTGAGAAGCTCATTCATGTATCGGCTACTCCTGAGAAGGAATTTTCAAAGGAGCAGAGTCTCATTGTGATCCCTCAACAGAATAAGACCGACTTTAAGGTCGAAGAGCAGGGCGATGAAGTGACTGTCAAGACATCGGAATTATGTGCCATTGTGTCCAAGACAACGGGTGAGGTACGCTTCACGGATGCCGACGGCAAGCAGATTCTGGCTGAAGACTCTGACGGGCGGACCTTTACTCCGGTGGAAGTGGAAGGTACGAAAGGATATACAGTACGTCAAGTATTCCAGTCGGCAGGCAATGATGAGGCTTTCTATGGCTTGGGCCAGCATCAGGCGGATGAGTTCAACTATAAAGGTAAGAATGAGGAACTGTTCCAGTATAATACAAAGGTGTCTGTACCCTTTATCGTGTCTAATAAGAACTACGGTGTGCTTTGGGACAGCTATTCGCTCTGCCGTTTCGGTGACCCGCGCGACTACTCACAACTGGGTGATGTCTTCAAACTTTATGATAAAGAGGGCAAGGAAGGTGCTTTGACCGGTACATATATTCCGGGCAAGAAAGATGTGGAAACCCTTGTACGTCGTGAGGATTCTCTTTATTTTGAACATCTGGACCGTGCCGCACATCTGAGTAAGGTGATTAATTTGCCTGCGGGTTTCCCGTTCGGAGGGTCTGATGTAGTTTATGAGGGAGAAATAGAACCGGCAGAAAGCGGCTTATTCCGTTTCATCCTTTACTATGCAGGCTACATGAAAGTATATATTGATAATGAATTGGTGGTTCCCGAACGTTGGCGTACGGCTTGGAATCCTAACAGTTATAAGTTTGCTGTCAATCTGGAAGCGGGCAAGCGCGTTCCGTTGAAGATAGAGTGGAAGCCTGATGCCGGTGTTTCTTACTGCGGTCTGCGGGTATTGAGTCCGGTGGCTGATGAAGAACAGAACAAACTCTCTTGGTGGGGTGAAATGCAGAATGAAATAGACTACTACTTCGTTTATGGTGATGATATGGACGATGTGATTAGCGGCTACCGTACATTGACAGGTAAATCCCAGATTATGCCGAAATGGGCGATGGGTTACTGGCAGAGCCGTGAGAAGTACAATACGCGTGAGGAGGTTCTCTCCACCTTGAAGGAATTCCGTGAACGTCAGATTCCTATCGACAATATCGTAATCGACTGGCTGCACTGGGAGCAGGATTCTTGGGGAAGCCATGAGTTCGACCCCGAACGTTTCCCCGATCCGAAAGGAATGGTCGACTCCATCCATGCCATGAACGGACGTCTGATGATTTCCGTATGGCCCAAGTTCTATGCTACGACCGATCACTTCAAGGAATTTGATGAAAAAGGCTGGATGTACCAGCAGGCTATTAGAGACAGTATCAAAGACTGGGTAGGTCCCGGCTATCTGGGCTCTTTCTATGACGCATACGATGCCGATGCACGTAAGCTCTTCTGGAAGCAGATGCAAGACCATTACTATCCTCTCGGCATCGACGCCTGGTGGATGGATGCCAGCGAACCGAATATACGAGACTGTACGGATTTGCAATACCGCAAGGACCTTTGCGGCCCGACGGCACTCGGCCCCTCTGCCAAGTTCTTCAATGCATACGCACTGATGAATGCTGAAGCTATCTATGACGGACAGCGCGGCGTGGAACCGGACAAGCGCGTCTTCTTGTTGACACGTTCTGGCTTTGCAGGATTGCAACGCTATTCTACTGCCACCTGGAGTGGTGACATCGCTACCCGTTGGGAAGATATGAAAGCGCAAATCTCTGCCGGCTTGAACTTTGCTGTCAGCGGTATCCCTTATTGGACCATGGACATCGGCGGATTCTGTGTAGAGAACCGTTATGTGGCTGGTCAGATGGAATTCAACAAGACTGGACGTGAAAATGCTGATTATAAGGAATGGAGAGAGTTGAATACCCGTTGGTATCAGTTCGGCGCTTTCTGCCCGTTGTTCCGTGCACACGGCCAGTATCCGTACCGTGAGGTTTGGAATATCGCTCCGGCAGGACATCCGTGCTACAACTCCATCGTTTATTATACGAAGCTGCGTTACAACATGATGCCGTATATCTATTCTTTGGCAGGTATGACTTATTTCAATGATTATACCATCATGCGTCCGCTCGTAATGGACTTCACAGCTGATGCAAACGTCAACAATATAGGTGACCAGTTCATGTTCGGTTCTGCCCTGATGGTGGCTCCGGTTTACGAATACGGTGCACGCAACCGCGAGGTTTATTTCCCGGCAAGCTGCGGTTGGTATGACTTCTACTCCGGCAAGTATGTGGACGGTGGCCAGAAGCTGACAGTGGATGCTCCTTATGAACGTATCCCGCTCTACGTTTGCGAAGGTGCCATTGTACCTTATGGTCCGGATATGCAATACAGTGATGAAAAACCGGCTTCGGAAATCACTCTCTATGTTTATACGGGTAAGGACGGCGCGTTTACGCTCTATGAGGATGAAGGTGTGAACTATAACTACGAGAAGGGACAATATGCCACTATACCGTTTGCCTATAACGATGCTGAGGGTACACTGGTTATCGGCGACCGTACGGGTGACTTCCCCGGTATGCTGAAGGAACGTACTTTCAATGTGGTGAAGGTAAGCAAAGACCAGCCGCAACCGTTCGATTTGAAGGCGAAAGGCACAACGGTGAAGTATGACGGAAAAGCACAAACCGTAAAATTATAATCAGAATGATAGACGACGGTGCCAGGGAGAGAAGTCTTCCCGGTACCGATCTCGTCGTTCCTCGGTGCCGGGCACTTCCCCACTTCTGAATAGCTGTGAGAGAGGAGTAGGCACTCGATAATCTTTTAGATATTTATTACCATGAATAAAATCATATTGTCTTTGGCCATCGGGCTGTCCCTATTGGCCGGTTGCAATGCTCCTAAAGAGGTAGCTGGCGATGACCGTAGCTTGGATTTTACTGCCGACTGGGCCTTTCGCTTGGGAGATGATACGGCGGCAGCCCGTCTGGATTATAATGACGCAGACTGGCGGAAACTGAACTTGCCCCACGATTGGGCTGTTGAAGGAGAGTTCAGTCGGGACAATCCGTCAGGAACAGGGGGAGGTGCTCTGCCTGGTGGTATAGGTTGGTATCGTAAGACTTTTATTGCCGATAAGGTCGATGAGGGCAAGCGCTATCGCATAGATTTCGATGGTGTCTATATGAACTCCACCGTTTATATTAATGGGCATGAACTGGGAACACGCCCCTATGGATACATCTCGTTTAGTTATGATTTGACTCCTTATATCAAATGGGGGGAGAAGAATGTGATTGCTGTAAGAGTGGACAATGCCGAACAACCCAATTCACGTTGGTATTCCGGTTGCGGTATCTACCGTAATGTGTGGTTGACGAAACTGAATCCGGTGCATGTGGCACAGTGGGGTACCTACGTGACGGCAGAAGAAGTGTCGAAGAACAGTGCCCGGTTGAAGATACGTACCAGTTTGCAGTACGATGTAGAGATGCAGACGGAAGATTCCGTGCAGCAGGCCGACGGTACATATGTTGTGTTCGATTCGGAAATTATTCCTCTGATTGATGTCGTCCTGCAATCCCGGTTAGTGGATGCCGACGGTCATGTGGTGGGTGAGGCTGTGTCGGAAGCTCAGCTGATGCCTGTCGCTCCGGCAGAAATGGAGCAGGAAATAGAATTGAAGAATCCTAATCTCTGGAGTATTGATGCACCTTATATGTATAAGGTAGAAAGCATCCTCAAGAATAAAGAGACCGGCGAGGTACTCGACCGTTACTATACTCCTACCGGCATCCGTACTTTCCGCTTCGATGCACAAAAAGGATTTATCCTGAATGGTGAACAAGTGAAGATAAACGGTGTCTGCATGCATCATGACCTGGGTTGCCTGGGAGCTGCGGTGAATACGCGCGCCATCGAGCGCCAGTTGGAGATTCTGAAAGAAATGGGTTGCAACGGAATCCGTTGTTCCCATAACTCTCCTGCACCGGAGCTGCTCGACCTTTGCGACCGTATGGGCTTCATCGTGATGGACGAGACTTTCGACATGTGGCGCAAGAAAAAGACCCGCCACGACTATTCACGCTATTTCAACGAATGGCACGAACGCGATTTGACTGACCTTATCGTGCGTGACCGCAATCATCCTTCCATCTTCATGTGGAGCATCGGCAACGAAGTGCTGGAGCAGTGGACGGATGCCAAAGCCGACACCTTGAGTCTGGAAGAGGCCAATCTGGTCTTGAACTTCGGTCACAGTGCGGATATGCTGGCAAAGGACGGAGAAATGTCCGTCAACTCACTGCTGACAAAGAAACTGGCAGATATGGTGAGAAAGCTCGATGCCACGCGCCCCGTGACGGCAGGCTGCAACGAGCCGAACCCGAACAATCATTTGTTCCGTTCCGGTGCGCTTGATATTATCGGCTTCAATTACCATGACGACTGGTTTGCAGGTGTTCCCGAGAACTTCCCCGGCAAGCCGTTCATCGTGACGGAAAGTGTTTCCGGCCTGATGACACGCGGTTACTACCAGATGCCGAGTGATTCGATGTTCATCTGGCCCGAACGTTGGGACAAGCCTTTCTATGATGCCTCGTTCTCTTGCTCCTCCTACGACAACTGTCATGTTCCTTGGGGCAACCGTCACGAAGGTACTATGCGTCATGTGAAGAACAACGACTTTATCAGTGGACAATACGTCTGGACGGGCTTCGATTATATCGGTGAGCCTACTCCTTACGGTTGGCCGGCACGCAGCTCTTACTTTGGCATTATCGACTTGGCCGGCTTCCCGAAGGATGTCTACTACATGTATCAGTCCGAGTGGCGTCCGGATAAGGCGGTGTTGCATCTTTTCCCGCATTGGAATTGGACGGAGGGACAAGACATCGATTTGTGGGCATATTATAACAATGCCGACGAAGTGGAGCTTTTCGTGAATGGAAAGTCGCAGGGTGTGCGCAGCAAGGGAAAAGACGATTTCCACGTCATGTGGCGCGTGAAGTATGAGCCGGGTACGGTAAAGGCTGTTTCCCGCAAGGAAGGAAAGACTGTGGCCGAGCAGGAAATCCGGACAGCGGGCGAACCTGCGCAGATTCGTCTCAGCCCCGACCGCAGTACCATTCAGGCAGATGGCAAAGACTTGAGTTTCATTACGGTTGAGATTCTGGACAAAGATGGAAATTTGTGTCCGAATGCCGAAAACGATGTGACCTTTGCCGTAGAAGGTGCCGGCTTCATTGCTGGAGTGGATAACGGAAGCCCCATCTCTATGGAGAAGTTCAAGGACAACCACCGCAAGGCTTTCTACGGAAAGTGCCTGGTGGTACTGCAGAACAACGGTGAACCGGGTGGTGTCAAGGTGACGGCTACGGCTGATGGACTGGAGAAGGCGACGACGGCGATTAAAGTTAAATGATAATTTGATGTGCTAATTGGCACATTAGCATATTAACCAATTAAGACATGAAGAATAAATTTTTAGCAACCTTATTTCTTGCATGCTCCATCAGTACCGTGTCTGCACAGACACCGGTCTATATGGACGATGCACAACCTATTGAAGCACGTGTAAAGGATGCTCTCAGCCGGATGACACTGGAAGAGAAGGTAGCCCTTTGCCATGCGCAGAGTAAATTCAGCAGTGCGGGTGTTCCGCGGCTCGGCATTCCCGAGCTTTGGATGAGCGACGGCCCTCACGGTGTCCGTGCCGAAATCAACTGGAATGACTGGGGATATGCCAACTGGACCAATGACAGCATTACCGCTTTCCCGGCCTTGACTTGTCTGGCCGCTACCTGGAATCCGGACATGTCTGCCAAGTATGGCAAGGCCATCGGTGAGGAAGCGCGCTATCGTGAAAAGGATGTGTTGCTGGGCCCCGGCGTCAACATCTACCGCACTCCGATGAACGGGCGTAATTTTGAATATATGGGCGAGGACCCTTATCTGGCCAGTGTGATGTGCGTACCTTACATCCAGGAGTTGCAGAAGAACGGAGTGGCAGCTTGTGTCAAGCACTATGCGCTGAACAACCAGGAACTGTGGCGCGGACATATTGATGTGAATCTTAGCGACCGTGCTTTGCATGAAATCTATCTGCCTGCATTCAAGGCTGCGGTAGAAGAAGGAGGTGCCTGGAGCATTATGGGCGCTTACAATAAGATTCGCGGCCAGCACGCCTGCCATAACGATTTCACACTGAACAAGATTCTGAAAGATGACTGGAAGTTCGACGGCTGTGTCATTACCGACTGGGGCGGTGCCCACGACACCTATGAAGCTGCCGTCAACGGTCTGGATATTGAAATGGGTTCTTACACCAACGGTCTGACGTCCGAGAGTGTATTTACCTATAACGATTATTACCTTGCCAACCCTTACCTCCAGATGTTGAAAGATGGCAAAGTGCCGATGTCTACAATAGACGACAAGGCTTCCCGTATTCTTCGTCTGATATTCCGTACGGCGATGAACCGTCAGAAACCCTATGGTTCGGTAGCTACGGAAGAGCATTATGCCGCTGCCCGCGAGATAGGCAATGAGGGCATTGTGCTCTTGAAGAATGTTCCGGTGGTAAAGAAAGGTGCTCCGTTGCTGCCGATTGATGCAGCCAAGTATCAGAATATCCTGGTGGTGGGCGATAATGCCGTACGCTTGCTGAATCAGGGAGGAGGCTCTTCCGAACTGAAAGTGAAGGATATGGTATCTCCGCTGGATGGCTTGCGTGCCGTTTATGGTGATAAGGTAGCCTATGCGAAAGGCTATGCCGCCGGTCGTCCGATGTACGGCCGTGCAGATGAAATTCCGCAGAATGTGGTAGACTCACTCCGTGCAGAAGCTGTGGAAATGGCGAAAAAGGCAGACTTGGTGGTATTGGTAGGCGGATTGAACAAGAACCACTTCCAGGATTGTGAAGGCGGCGACCGTCTGGAATACGGCTTGCCTTTCGGGCAGGATGAACTGATTGAAGCTTTGCTGGGTGTAAACAAGAATCTCGTTTTGGTACTTCTCAGCGGCAATGCGGTGGAAATGCCGTGGGTATCCCGGGTCCCTGCCATTGTGCAAGGTTGGTATTTAGGCTCCATGGGTGGCAAGTCTCTGGCTGACATCTTGAGTGGTGCGGTAAATCCAAGCGGAAAGTTGCCCTTCTCTTTCCCTGCCAAGTTGACGGATTGCGGTGCACATGCTTTCGATGAACTCAGTTATCCGGGCGACAGCATTAAGCAGGAGTACAAGGAAGATATTCTGGTGGGCTATCGTTGGCATGACACCAAGAAGATTCCGGCACTCTTCCCCTTCGGTCATGGCTTGAGCTATACTACTTTTACATATGGCAAACCGGTGGCTTCTGCCAAGACCATGGCTGCCGACGGTACGCTGACGGTGACAGTTGCCGTGAAGAATACGGGTAGCATTGCCGGAAAAGAGATTGTACAGCTTTATGTAGGCGATGATAAATGCAGTGTGCTTCGTCCTGTAAAGGAGCTGAAACATTTTGCAAAAGTCGCTCTGGCACCGGGCGAGGAGAAGAGTGTGACTTTCACCCTTACTCCGGATGATTTGAAGTTCTACGATGAGGCTTCCGCAGCTTGGAAGTACGAATCGGGTAAGTTCAAGGCATACGTTTGCGCTTCGTCTGCCGACGTCCGTGGTGTAGTTTCGTTCGAAATGCAATAAACTTATAATCAGTGCGTAACCACTGCAAAATCAGTGCAACTATTTTGCAGTGGTACTGCATACCTTTTGCAGCGCTACTGCAATTGCTTTGCAGCGTCACTGCAAAAGGTATGCAGCAATGCTGCAAAGTGTATGCAGTAATGCTGCAAAATGTATGCGGTAAGTTTGCAGCCTGAAATCAGAATCAAAAAACAATATGAAGACACTTGCCACTCTATTTCTGCTTGCAGCCTCGTTGCTGCTTCGTGCAGCCGATGCGCCTGCCGACAGTTGTAATCATCAGCTATACTATACATCGCCCGCCGCTATCTGGGAGGAGACTCTTCCTTTGGGTAACGGACGCTTGGGCATGATGCCCGATGGAGGCATTCTCCGTGAGCACATTGTGCTGAATGAAATTTCATTATGGAGCGGAATGGAGGCGGATTATAGCAATCCGGATGCCTCGAAGAGTCTGCCTGCCATTCGGCAACTGTTGTTTGAGGGAAAGAACCGAGAGGCACAGGAACTGATGTACAGCAGTTTTGTTCCGAAGAAGCAGGAGACTGACGGGAGATATGGAACCTATCAGGTATTGGGTGATTTGGATATAGATTTTACCTACAATTCTTCATTATCCATTCTCAATTCTCCATTAAACAACTATCGCCGTTGGCTCAACTTACGCGATGCGGTGGCATACACGGCTTTCAGGCTGGAAGATGTCGATTACCGCCGTGAGTATTTTGTTTCCCGTGACCGTGATGTCATGCTGATTCATCTGGTTGCCGGACATGAAGGGACTCTGAACTTCTCTGCCCGTTTGAGCCGTGCAGAACATAGCCTGGTGACTGTCCAAGGGAACACCCTTTTGATGGACGGCATGTTGGAAAGCGGTAAACCCGGTTTGGACGGTATGAAATACCGTGTGGCGATGCAACTCGTGCAGAACGGTGGTGAATCATCTGTCAGCCCGGGAAATGGTATCTGCTTGAAGAACGGGCAGGAAGCCTGGTTGATACTTTCTGCCACTACCTCCTATGCCGCTGCCGGTACAGACTTCCCGGGCGAACGCTATGCGGAAGTCTGCGACAGCTTGCTCCGTCCTTTCACCACCCCCGCTAATTCTCCATGTTCCATTTTCCATTCTTCATTATCCAACCATGTCACTGCCCACCGTTTCCTCTACGACCGTGTTTCCTTGACGCTTCCTGCCACGCCGGATGATACGCTCCCGACGAACGAGCGCATCCTCCGCTTCACACAGCAGGAGTCGCCGGCATTGGCTGCTTTGTACTATAACTACGGACGCTATCTGCTCATCAGCAGTACACGCCCCGGCAGTCTGCCGCCCAATCTGCAAGGACTCTGGGCAAATGGAGTATCGACTCCTTGGAACGGGGACTATCATACGAACATCAATATCCAGATGAACCACTGGCCTTTGGAACAAGCCGGTCTTTCCGAACTCTATCAACCGTTGACAACGTTGATGGAGCGCCTTGTCCCTTCGGGAGAAGCAAGTGCGCATACTTTCTATGGCGATGAGGCAGATGGCTGGGTACTCCACATGATGACCAACGTATGGAATTATACCGCTCCCGGTGAACACCCCTCCTGGGGAGCTACCAATACCGGTGGCGCTTGGTTGTGTGCCCATTTGTGGGAACACTATCTGTATACGCAGGACAAGGATTATCTGCGCCGTATCTATCCCGTCTTGAAAGGTGCCGCCCGGTTCTTTAGTTCCACTACCGTGCAGGAGCCTTCGCATGGCTGGCTGGTAACTGCCCCCACTTCTTCTCCGGAAAACAGCTTCTATGTGCCGGGTGACAGCGTGACTCCCGTCAGCATTTGTATGGGTCCCACTATGGATGTGCAACTGCTCACCGAGCTTTATATTAATGTCATCGCCGCCGCTCGCCTGCTGGATTGTGATGCGGATTATGTGGCGAAGCTTGAGGCGGACCTGAAGAGATTCCCACCCATGCAAATCAGTAAGGAAGGATATTTGCAGGAATGGCTGGAGGATTATAAGGAAGTGGATGTGCACCACCGCCATGTCTCCCATCTCTACGGCCTGCATCCGGGAAACCTGATTTCGCCGGAGTCCACCCCCGAGCTTGCCGAAGCCTGCCGGATGACCTTGAACCGTCGTGGAGATGAGGGTACTGGTTGGAGCCGTGCTTGGAAGATAAACTTCTGGGCTCGTTTGGGTGACGGAAACCGTGCTTGGAAACTCTTCAAGAGTTTGCTGCATCCTGCTGTCGATGCTGCGACGGGAGGTCATGGTAGCGGCACTTTCCCTAATTTGTTCTGTTCGCATCCTCCTTTCCAGATTGATGGCAACTACGGTGGTGCGGCGGGAGTCGGCGAAATGCTGCTGCAAAGTCATGAAGGCTTTATCCATCTGCTTCCTGCCCTGCCGGATAGCTGGACTACCGGCAACTTCCGTGGAATGCGCGTACGCGGCGGTGCTTCCATAGACCTGGATTGGAAGGATGGACGGGCAACGAGGGCTGTTGTTACCGCTCTTGTTCCGGGGAAATTTACAGTAAAGATGCCCGCAAGTACTGTCCGTGCCGAGGTGAAGGTAGGAGGACATACGCATACTTACAAGAAACCGGCATTCTCGTTGGACTTGAACAAGGGAGAGGCGGCGACCATACATTTCTTATAAGAACGTTCCCTTCCGACAAAATTATCAAGTTATTTGTCTTTCGCGCCCGAATGCTGTACATTTGCAGCGCATGTAGAACAAATATCTTAGATAATTATGAAAAATAGAGTACGTTTTTTCTTCTTGTTTCTCGGCTTGCTGGGAGCGTTGGCAGCTCATGCACAAATCAATGAGTTGCCACGTTCCACACCCGAGGCAGAAGGAGTCCCTTCCAAGGCTGTCACTGCCTTGTTTGATTCACTGATGGCATTGCCAAAAACAGACATCCACAGCGTGGTCGTGCTGCGTCACGGCAAGGTCATCGGAGAAATCTATCCGGCTCCGTTCGCGCCGGAATATCGCCATACCATGTATTCCTGCTCCAAAACCTTTGTCGGGGCTGCCGTAGGACTTGCCATTGCAGACAACCGTTTGCTCTTGACAGACCGTGTCGGTACCTTCTTCCCGGAACTTCTTCCGGATTCGGTTTCCGCTAATCTGGCAGACATGACTGTCCGTGACCTGCTTACCATGACGTCGGGTATCACTCCCGACTGGAATATGCGCAACCTCACTTCCGACTGGATACGTACCTTCCTTGCCAAACCGGTGAAAACTCCGGGCAAGAAGTTTGAATATGATTCGATTAGTACCTATATGCTTTCTGCTATCGTGCAGAAGGTGACGGGCATGACCTTGCTGGATTATCTGAAGCAGAAGCTTTTCACCCCGATGCATATCACGGACGTTGCGTGGGAGATAAGCCCCGAAGGCATCAATACCGGTGGCTGGGGACTGCATATTCAGAGCGAGTCACTGGCAAAATTCGGATTGCTGCTGCTGAACCGGGGTGTTTGGGAAGGCAGGCAGTTGCTCCCGGCTTCCTGGGTGGAGCAGATGATGACCAGACAGATAGGAGATTATGGCTATCAGATGTGGCTTTGCGAATATCCGGGTGCTGTACGTGCTGACGGGGCTTTGGGACAATACATTCTGATTGTTCCGGATAAGGATATGGTAGTGGTCATTACCGAATGTACATTGATAGACGGTCGTCGGCAGCGTCGTCTGGTCTGGAACCGCTTGTTGCCGGAGGTCGGTGACCAGGTATTAGCGCCCGGTAAGGACTACAAGCGCCTGCAGAAGAAACAGCGTTCTTATCAACTGCCGTTAGTGCAAGGAAAGGCTGCTTCCTCCCTTTCACAGAAATACGCAGGCAAGCGCATCCTGCTCGGAGAGAACAAATACGGATGGCAATCCATCGAGCTGCAATTCAAGCAGCAAGAAGTAGTGATGACTGTGGTGGAGAAAGACGGAAAGACATACAGTCTTCCGTTTGGCTATAAGCAATGGTCGAAAGCGGCAATTGATGGCTATCCTCCGTATTCGGTTGCTGCAAAGGGGCGTTTTAAGGGTATAGAAGGCCCTTTCCAGGTGGCAGGCAGTTATGCGTGGGCGTCACTTGATGCTTTGCAACTGAAAGTACATTATGTCAACTGGATAAGCGCTCTTGGGCTTACGCTCTGCTTTGAGGATAACAAGGTACTCCTGACTGTTACGGAGAATTATTCTTCGGGTGAAGGGGTGACTTTCGAAGGTACATTAGCACATTAAAATAATGAATCGTATTTTGCTTACTCTAAAACGGCCTTTTATCTGGCTGTACCGTTTCCGGCACCGTTGCGGCTACGGTGTACATTCTCCTTTTGCCTTTAACCTGATTACGCATGTAATTTACGAAAGTACGGCTTATTATAAATATGAAGAGCTGGCCAAGGCACAGAAGCAACTGGAGCTGGAGAAAGATAAACGTTGGAAGTACGAATCGAAGAAAGTAAAACGCCTTCTGTTCCGTCTGGTAAACTATACCCAGCCGGAGACCATTGTAGATGCCGGTACGCTTGCCGCTTCTGCCCTCTATTTGAAAGCGGGGAAGGAGGGGGCAGATTATACTTCGGCTTCCGACCTTTCCGAGCTCTTTCTGGAGAGTGGCGTTCCCGTTGATTTCCTTTATTTGCACGATTATCGTCATCCCGATTTTGTAGAGGAGGTCTTCCGCATCTGTTCCACCCGTACCAGGGGAAAGTCTGTTTTTGTAATTGAAGGTATCCGTTACACTCCGCAGATGTTTGCCCTCTGGAAGCGCATGAAGCAGGACGGACAGGCAGGTATTACGTTCGACCTTTATGACCTTGGTATCATATTTTTCGATAAAACAAAGATAAAACAAGACTATATTGTCAACTTTTGATTATCTTTAGGCGTTTCAATAGTGAACAGCGGTTAGTGATTAGCTCCACTTACTAGCTGCTAAACATTAACCCCTAAACATTAATCCTTTATGAAGATATACACCAAAACCGGAGATAAAGGAACCACCTCTCTTGTAGGCGGAACCCGTGTACCTAAAACGCATATCCGCCTTGAGGCATACGGTACGGTGGATGAGCTAAATTCCAATCTGGGTCTTCTCATCACGTACCTGCTTGACGGAAAGGATAAAGATTTTCTGCAGCAAGTGCAAGACAGACTTTTTGCCGTAGGCTCTCATCTGGCCACAGACCGGGAGAAAATGGAGCTGAAAGAAGCCAGTATCATCAGCTCGGAGCAGGTGGAAATGGTGGAGCGGGAGATAGACCGTTTGGATACTCTTTTGCCTCCTCTTTCAGCCTTTATTCTTCCCGGCGGAAGTCGCGGTGCGGCACTCTGCCACGTTTGCCGTACGGTTTGCCGCCGTGCAGAGCGTCGGATTCTTGCTTTGGCCGAGCAAGTGGAAATCTCTTCAGAATTATTGGCTTATGTGAACCGCTTGTCTGATTATTTGTTCGTCCTTTCCCGTAAAATGAATCAAGACGACAAAAAAGGTGAAATATTTTGGAATAATAGTTGCAAGTGAAATAAATTGTTATACTTTTGCCGAAAAATAGAAATAGGATTTAATATTCACAATTTTAATACTAGAGACTATGTATTGGACATTGGAATTAGCATCTAAATTGGAAGATGCTCCTTGGCCGGCAACTAAGGATGAATTGATAGATTATGCCATGCGTTCGGGTGCTCCGCTTGAAGTGATTGAGAATCTGCAGGAAATGGAAGATGAGGGCGAGATTTATGAAAGCATAGAAGATATTTGGCCCGATTATCCCAGTAAAGAGGACTTTTTCTTTAACGAAGAAGAGTATTAATGCAAAAGTCGGCAAAAATCCTTGAAAATCAAGCTGAAAATCAATAAAATGGGCGGTTGGAAAATCGTCCATTTTTCGTTTTAAGGCGTTTTAAAGCCGAATATGTTTCCCAAAAATTACATTATTTTTGCTCCATATTCCTAAATTTAAAATAGTAAGTATATGGGACGAGTTAAGTCATTAAGTAATTCAGGCAGCTTTGTTTTGCGGAAAGATAATCAAAATGCTAAAGGCGAGTATCAGGTTTATATTCAATATTCATTGGATAGAAAGATTGCAAAAGATAAAACGGATGTGTGGGTGAAGGAGAAGGAATGGAACGATAAGGCGCAAAAGGTTCGTGCTACCCATCCGCAAAGTGTCCGACTGAATAAGATACTTGATAAGAAGAAAAATGATATTGATGCGCTGATATTGGATTTTCCGTCTGAGAAACGTTTGACAATTGATGTACTGCGCTCAATGGTTAAAGGCGAATATAATGCGGATGAGGAGAAAAATCAGGATTTTGTACAATTGGCTATTTCCAATATAGAAACATTATATAAGACGGAAAAGATAGGTATAAGTGTTCGTGATAATGGTTTAAATGGTTTGGAACTATTTCGTACTTTTCTTTTGGAAGAGCTAGGCGAGGATAGCATTAGCATTGCTGATATGACGGAAGATATAGTAGATTCTTATATTATATGGCGAAAAAATAAACGTAATAATATAAATGCTACTATCAATAAGGCATTAACTCCGTTGATGAAAGCTGCAAAACTTGCAGCAAGAAAAGGGTTGATGGAAGCGTCTGTTGCTGATGCAATATCGGAAAAGTATTTGCCAATTAAAACGAAATTATCGGATGAAGATGCGGAAGATGAAGATGTACATTACTTGACTAAAGAACAGTTGAGTAAGTTTGTTGCGTTGTATAATGTAGTGAAATATCCACGTACAAGGGAATATATGGATATGTTTTTATTTGCCTTTCATGCTTGCGGTTTGCGCTTCTCCGATATACTAACCCTTCAATGGATGCACGTTGATTTGGAAAAGCATAAGTTGAAAAAAGTTCTGTATAAGGGACAAGTACCACATGAAATTACCTTGAATGATGCGGCAGTAAAAATCTTGGAGCAATGGAAGATGAAAAAAAGAAGTAACCGCTTTGTCTTTGCTTTGCTGCCTGATGATTTTAATTTGGCTGATGAAGAAGAACTTAAACGAATGCGGATTAATAAAAATACTCCTATAAAAGTGTCGTTAAAAGCATTAGGACATAAAATCGGAGATTTGTCATTCAATTTGACGATGCACGTTGCACGTCATACATTTGCTGTGTTCGCTTTGAATAATGGAGTCGATGTACACAAAGTTAGTCGTTTGTTGGCACATAGTAGCGTGATGGTAACAGAAAAAGTGTATGCGAAATTTCTACCTGAAACATTGCAAAAAGAGGTGGAAACAAAGTTAAACTTTGATTTCACCCCTGATTATAACATTACTGCTGATTAATTATAAGCATAGGCTTCATAGTGGTTGTGGGATAAAAATTGGTCTATATCTTCTTGGGTGTACCAAAATTTATCCCCTTCTTTATGGAATCCTAATTTTCCCTCGTCTCGGTACTTTCGTATTAGCTTGTCTTGAACCCCAAGTAATTCTCTAATTTCACTATTTGTGTAAATTTCTTTTTCTGCGACATTCGATTTCTCAGATAGCTCTTTTACTTGTTTGCTTAGTAATTCTATGCTTAAAATTAATTGGTTCAGCTTTTCACTATCAATTAATTCATAACTCATGGCTTAAATTATATTATTCCCCACTCAGGTCATAGAGTTATAGACAAGGTGGTTATTCTTATGTAATGATATGGGAATATCGTTACGTTGCAAATATACGACTTGGAGTCTTCATTTACCACTTTTCGGAAGGGTAGCCCTCTTTTTTTGCGATATTTAACATGTTTCTGTCACCGTAACCCCACACTCAGAGGGAGGGTTTTGTAGTCCCCCCCCTATAGTTTATAACGGGTGTATTTTTACAGTGGAATCCTATCCTGCTATTGCCGAAATAGGGTTATACAGATATAAGCCAACAGTATTTTTAGTTGATTGATTATTTTTTATATTGGTTGGAATGTTGTTTTCTTTACACCATTCATATAATTTACTTTTTCCTACTTTTAAATTCAGTTCTTTAAAGGTTGACAAATTTTCTTTCAGGGATTTGGAACAATCATAATATAAACCAATTAATTCATTATTGATTTTCCCTTTTACCATATTTCGTACAGTCTTAGCTGAAAGATTGTATTTGATGCAATATTGAGGGTTTATTATCCATTTTCTTTTTTCTGTCTGCTGTTGTTTAATCATTGTTGAGTATTTGTCAATGTTTTCATTATATGCATTTTCTGCGATATCATATAATTCTTGTTTGCTTATTGGGTCCTTGCTGTTATTGATGTAATAGTATAGTTCGTTGGCTAAACAGTGCAGCAAATGTTCAAATTCAATTTGTGGGTACATATATTTGCGTACTATAGCATTTAAAAAGAGTTTTTTTCTACGCCCGTTCCCGTCTTTAATTTTACATACTCTGTTGGAGTAAACACAATTACCATTATTAAGTTTTGTTTTTTCCTTGAACCAATATCTTTTGATACAGCAATAGTTTTCAGGTATTGTAATATATGGAATATCTTCATTGGCTTCTTCCAAATTATTTTCAAAGAATGGATATTTTTCTCTGTATTTTTCTATTAAGTCTTTATGGGAAAGGTTCCAAAAATTGGTAATATATTCATGGTCCTTTATTTCAACTACAACTTTATCTCTCTTTTCCATTTGTAACTGTATATTGTATGGTGTTGGCTTTTCTTTTATACTGTTAGAAATGGAAATATCATCATAATTATAAATGATAAGATTGTTTATAAGTTTACAATTTGCGTAGCTCCCTAAATAAAATTGGTAGATTGCTCTATTATGATTATCTAATTCTATATTTGTTATAATATTATCATATAGTATCTGATATTGATTTTGATTTAGTGGTGTATTGAAAATGTATAGAAGTCTATATCTGTTTCCTTTAGTAATATGTGAAAATGTGGTATACGCAATGCTTGGCTGATATTTCAATGTTACTAATAATTCATCGAATGATAATAATGTATTATCAATATCAAATACTATTATGTTAGTATGTAAAGCCCTTTCTTTCTTCTTATAACCAAAGAGGGATTTTATTTCCTTGTCGATATATGTGCAAGAGAATATATATCCTTGTTTTATAAATTGCTCCAATTCAGAAATAGTAATTTCCTTTTCTTCAAAGGATATTTTGTTGTAGTCTTTACTGGTAGGTTTTTCTGTGTAACCATTGACGGAAATCATCAGTTTAAAAGAGAATTTTTCATTTTTGTACATGTTAAGGTTGATATTATTGTGTGACTTGTACGTGTCACTTATTTAGGATGTTAAGGTTTGATAGTTGAACAAAGGAAGCAATGTAACCTTAACAAACCATTACTTCCAAGTATGCCTACTTTCAACTATATAATATAAGTATATTTTGTTTATGCAAATATACGACTTTCTAATATCTATTACCACCTTTTAATAAGAAATTTTGCCTGAAAAGCCCTCAAAAAGTACAAGTATGGTATAAAGTGTCTTATTATTATCTGATTTTTGCGATGTACTATCAATTTGTTGTAATACAATGTGTTATATGAAATATAAGTGACTGGATATATATCCGAATGTTAGGTAGCACACTGTTTGCTATTTATTTTTTGCCCCTATTCCCCGATTTTGACAAAAGGGTTCCTTTTCGAATGATGCACTTTGAGTTTTGAAAAGTTTTTTCGTTGGATAATCCGTAATTTCGTAAAGAACCGTAGGAAATCCCAAGTATATCAGGCGAAAAATATTCAAATACATTGGCAATTGAGCCAAAATAGTGATGGGTGTCATTCTCTTTTATATAAAGATGAATTACTGTCCGTTCTTTTTTCTCTTTTTCTTCCATAATGCAATAGTTTTTTGCAAAAATAGTAATTGTGTGACATAAAATGAATAAATGTCATGCCTTTAACTTTTTCTAGCGTAAATAAATTGCATTTATTAAGTATATGTCATATATTTGTGTCGTAATTAAAACGAAGACGATATGAAACGGTATAATAAACAACAAGTAATGAAAGATGCTCACAGAATTTACAGCAATGATTTTCAACGTAGGGGACGTTCTTGGTCGGAGTGTCTTAGAGCAGCTTGGAGTTGGGAACGGGATGCTGTTAAGACACGAGAAGAAAAGGCTGCAAGGCTTGATGCCATGATTGCTGCAAGTTGGGCAGTGCACAACGCTCGTAAAAATGATAAACCTAACAAAAAAGAGTTTGAAGGTTTATCACCTGATACAGTTTCTTATGCGATGGGTTATGGACGGAACTTGTATTGCGGAGATTGATTAAATAGAATATTAACTAATAAAACAATAAAGATATGCAAGCAATTATTTTAAGTTCCAATACTGCAATTAGAGCAGAAGTTATTACTCTCCGTACTAATGCACGTAAAATTGATGGGATTTCCAAAGCTGTTTTGGTTGAACAACTGAAAGCAAAATTGAAAAGTGGAAAAAATGTCAAATTCGCCTATTTGAAAAGTAATGGTGAAGTTCGTATTGCATTTGGCACAACCAATCACGATTTCGTAAAGGATAAGGTTTATGGGTGGGGCGCAAGTCGTGAAAATTATGCTACTACTGCTTATTTTGACTTGGAAAAATGCAGTTGGCGTTCCTTCCGATGGGAGAACCTAATAGCGGTATTTTAATATTCACTAATGCTATTAGTGAATGTTCCTTTGATTATCAATAAGTTGGGTATTCCAACTTAAAAATGATATTCACTTTTATTTATTTACATATAAAACAGAATATTATGAGTTTAAAATATTCAAGCACTACAGCAGATTATCTAGTTTGGTCTGATGCAATGAATTTAATAAGGAAATTGGCTAAAGATGAAAATTACAGAATTTCCCTTCTTGTTGCTTTGGGTTGTTTTACTGGTCTAAGAATATCTGATATTCTGGCTTTACACTGGAAGCAGATACTAAATATCAGTGAATTTACAGTAATAGAGAAAAAGACAAATAAGGTGAGAGTTATTAGGATAAACGCCCAACTTGGGCAGCACATTAAAGAGTGCTATGAACGGATAAAGCCTATAGGAATTAACGCACCTATTTTAGTGAGCCAAAAAGGAACTGTTTTTACTATCCAAAGAATCAATGTGATACTAAAAGAGGTGAAAAAGAAGTATAAATTGAAGATTAAGAACTTTAGTTGTCATTCACTTAGAAAGACTTTTGGCAGACAAGTTTATAATATGAATAATGATAATTCAGAACTTGCCCTAGTAAAACTTATGGAACTCTTCAATCACAGTTCTGTAACCATTACCAAAAGATATTTAGGTTTACGCACAGAAGAATTACTCCAAACCTATGATTGCTTGACCTTTTAATATATATTTGCCTTATAAACAGCTCACAGAACGTTGCCAAATTCGCTTTTTATGTATATCTTTGCGTTGCCGTTGCGCTGCAATGGTGAAACATAAGTATATAAGGAAGCGTTTGGCTTTATTCTGAATCAAGGAATCTCGACAATTCATTGTACAGTAGGAATAGAAAAACGTTCTCCCTTTGGCGTGTTATATATGTACCATAACATATAATCGTCAAGGGTGGAGCTGTTTATTTATCTTCTGTACGGGCAGTCGAGAGCCTCTTGGTGAGATAAACAAAACAGACTCCACTTCCTTTTTTATAACCCTCCCTTTTGAGTCTGTGGGAAACATATTTTACGGATATTATGGCACATGAAAAAATAGCTTGTCCTTCTTGTGGTGGGATGGTTACTGTTGGTTCTGTGTGTGAGTATTGTGGGAACTTTGTTTCTTCAACATCCTTTAAAGTAGATGGAGAAAAAAAAGACGCAATACACACTTCAAAACAAGAAACCATTAGGGCTGTTCAAAATGCAGAAAATGGGAAATGGGGTGTGTTGGATTCAGAAGGATTGCAAATTGTTCCTTTTGAATATGATAGTGTGCGTATAATTCTTCCCTTTGTGATTATAGGCAAAAAAATGTCTTTGCAAAATAAGGAAGAAAAACTATTGTTGGGGACGTACAGTATCAAGTCAAAGAAAATATTGGTTCCCATTGAATATGATTGGGTTGAAGTTAAAAGTTACCGTTTAGAAGACGGTAAATGCTTTTACTTGGAAACGACAAAAAATGTACTCGCAACGAAAGGCAATGAATTAAGAAGAGTTCGTAAATATGGTTTATATAATGGTAATAGTGAAATAGAACTGTTACCATGTAAATATGAACGTTTTTCTTATCGTGACGGTGGTAGTTACCTTATATTTAATGAAAATAATAAAAGCGGATTATGTAATATTAGAGAAGGAGAAGTATTGTTTCCATGTATTTACAAAAATATATGGATAGAAAACAAATATGCCATAGTAACAGAAGATAAATACAGTGGATTGTATGATATTTCAAGTAATTATCCGATTCAAATACTACCAATTCTTTATGAGGAAATCCGTTTGACTGATAATTGGTTACTTGTAAAAAAACAATATTGGGGAATATCGAATTATGCAGGTGAGGAAATTATACCTTGCCGATATGATAAAATAGAATATGATGGTGCAGACAATTTAAAACTTTATTATGGGGTGGATAATATAGGTACTAACCGTTTTTTTGAAATAAAAATGGATGGTGATAGAATTGTAAAAAAGGGTTCTCCTAAAATGTTAAATGGTTGGTCTGTTTTTTGGTCTGTTTTGTGTCTTTTGGGTGCTATCTTTTTTATTGGTTCATTTGGTTTTTTTTACAATAAATTTGTTTTGTGTCTTATTCTTTGTTTATTAGCCGTTCCCGTAGGGTGTATTTGGAATGCATTAACGATAAGGAGGTATAAAATATGAATCTTATAGATGTATGAGAAATATTTTAGTAACAATTATTATAATAAGTGGCAGTGTATGCGCATTCGCCCAAAAAACAAATAATAGAGGTGAATATTTGGTGAAAAGCATACATTGGGTTAATGCTTTTACTCAAAAAGAGGTTGGCAACAAAGGGGATAAGTGGTATCATTTCAAGTATGATGATGATGGAAACCTGATTGAAGTACGGAAAGAGTATTATCAGAATTTCAAATATAAAGCTGTGGAAACATTTACCATCATCAATAATCGGTATCAATTCATTTCTTATGTGAATGGTAAGCAAGTTCTCAACTCCAAATGTGAATTTACTTTTAACAAACAAGGATATATGACAAGGTTGTATATCTATGGATTAAATGGGGAACGTGTTACAACTGTTGGTACACTTACATATTATGATAGTGGGGAGTTGAAGAGTATTGACCTTATATCTGAGGAAAAAGGTGGTAATCGGTATAAAATCCATAACTATGAGGAATATACTTGGGAAAATGGCAATATGATTAAGTATCATTATACCAATGATGATGGAATTGCACAGACTTTTAATATTCATTATAGCAATAAAGTTAATGATACCAATATTAATTTATCCTCACTGATAAAGCATTATAATTCTCCCTATAATGAACATATACTGTTTGTAACTGAATGGTGTGGTAAGAAACCGAATAATCTTATTTCATATCAGGATATGAAAGATGATACTTTCGATTACATTTATGAAGGTAATCTATTGAAAAAAATCAATAAGAAGAATAGTTCTTACTCCAAAGGATATTACTTGATTGAATATGTATATTAATTGCTAATATGCTAATTATGAACTTTATACAAAAAATATTCAATATTTCTATTACTAATAATAATCCTCTAATTCCATTTGATGAAGTGGTGGCGAAGAAAATGTGGCGATATTTACAACATGGATTTGTGCTAATAGGAGTTAATGATGTTGATTACGTAGAGAAAGGAGTAATAAAAGAACTACAAGCGGCTATTATAGAAAAAGATTTCCGTCATTTTCCAATATTCGGATGTTGCGTGAATGGTAATGGAAGCGTATATTATTTGTCTGCCTTTGTTGTCACTAATTTAAACAAGGCTAAAGAACTATGTGATTTTACAGCTTTAAGATTGTTTGCCGATGAAATTTCGGTTAAATATAGGCAACAAGTATCTATCTGTGAAAATTCTTCATATACTTCCATAATTTTTTTGATTGATACTTTCTTTGAAGATTGGCTAAAAGGGAATGGTTTGTCTAACTTGTATAAAGGCTGCTATCTTAATCCCCCACCAATGTGTTATTCTGAACGGTACATACGTGATATAAAAAAGAACGAGATATTTATTGGTATATGATATGAGTAAGATTTACTTATTCAAAGTTATATATATGATTCTTTAAACATTAAGAAGTATAACGATACTTCATTTTATTCATCATTTTTTTAAGAGTAGTCCGTTGGGATTACTCTTTTTGTTATATCTATTTTGAGTTAAAGAATCTTATAACAAAAGAATTTAAATATCAAAATAATATAGCATTGTATTATTGTATTTTAACTTTTTGTATTTGTGTATATACATAAATTTGCTTATATTTGCATTGCTTTTCAAGTGGAGGTGGGTGCTTCGCTTGT
>ULSG01002365.1_pt1 | contig 146775 bp, 150 predicted proteins | sample 1956191 | NCBI WGS metagenome assembly ULSG01 (sample SAMEA4835703, study PRJEB28245) | human gut metagenome | biome: gut microbiome; material: fecal sample | place: Denmark | collected 2008 | reverse complement strand
GTGCTAAAAACCTTAAGACAAAAACTCCGTCCCAATGTCTAAATGTCTAATTTAGCATAAATTGTTTTATTGTTAGAGTAAATTACCATGCCTGGTTTTGAATTAGCAGGTTTTTTTACATATTTAACTAAACAATAATCAACAGGAACATTGTATGACTGCTTTGCTTTACTGTGTTTGGCTGCAAGTATAGCACATTTAATTAAAATATCATTATTAATGTCATCAACACTATTAATGTTTTTCATAGGTGAAGTTTTTAAAATTACATGGCTTCCATGAATATCTTTTGTATGGAACCATATGTCTTGTTTGCTTGCATATTTTAATGTCAAATAATCATTTTCTTTATTATTTCTACCAACTAAAACAGTAAAACCTTCAATAGTGTATTTTATAGGGTTAAATGATACATTTTTATTTTTTGTTAAACTTCCTTTTTTATAATTCTTACAAGATTTACTATTCTCATATTTAGAAAATTTGTTGGATTTTGTTTTACCTATCATGTCATTAAATAATACATTTTCTGAAATTTCTTCAAATATATCGGCAATATCATTAGTTGTTTTTGAATTTTCTAACTCATACACAATACTTTCTAAGTAATCTAGTTCTTTTTGAGTATCTTGCTTTTGCTTTGAAACTATTTCTAAAGTATTTTTTAATTTGTTATATTTTTTAAAATATTTTTGTGCATTTATACTTGGTAAGTATTTTTTATCAAGAGGTATTTTAATTAAATTATTATTATCATAATAATTCTCAAGTGTAATACTTTCACAATTATTTTGCTTGATTTTATACAAATTTGATGTAATTAGCTCTCCATACAATTTATAGATATCCATGTTTTTACATTCATCCAATTTTTTGTCAATATTAATTAATCTAGAGTTATATTTTTTTAAAGCATTTAAAATTATTTTTAAAACAGTATTTCTATAATTTTTAAATTCTTCAGAAGTTTCTTTATTGTAGTAAAAATCATCAATAAAAAAATTTAAATTATATGGAGTATTATTATTTTTTAAAATCAAACTATAATCTTTAATTTTTCCATCTTGATTTATTATGTTTTGAAAATCTAAATTATCTGTTCCTATGTTATTTATTATATTTGTTATATAATTATAAATTTGTTCTAAAGATTTTTCTGTGACTTTTGATATTTGTAAATTATTTAATATAGAACAGACAAAAGATTTTGAAATTCCATTAAATTTGTTTGAAATTTCTTTAGGTAAATCTTCATAAGAATTTGTCAAATCTAATTTTTTCTTAAACTCTTCATAATTAGAAACTTCTAAAAAGTTGTATTTAGTAGAAGTTGGGTAAATATATTTTTCATGTGGATAAATATTTCTATATGATTCATTTTGATTACTTATATGTCTTAAGCTATCAATTATAACTTTATTTTCGTCTAGTAAAATAATATTTCCATGTTTGCCCATTAGTTCTATTATTATTTTTTTTGAAATAATATCATCAACATCATCAAATCCTTCAAGTTCAATGGTTATAACCCTTTCTAAATCTGATGTGATAACATTTTTTAATCTTAGTCCAATTATATTTTTTCTAAGAAGCATGCAAAAATTTGGTGCGATTTTTGGGTTTTGTTTTGCATGTGTTGTTAAATGTATTCTTCCATTTTGGGAGTCTATGCATATATTTAGAGCATAATTGCATCCATTTGTATATAAACCTATAATTATTTCATTTTTATTTGGTTGATATACTTTATCAATTCTTGCGCCAGAAAGATTTTGTAATTCCTGTGAAATTGCTTTTGTTACAATTCCGTCAAATGCCATTTTAATGTCCTCCTTTAAAGTTTATTGTTTAAATATTATCATATTTTTTATTAAAAAGCTATATGTAAAAATTTAAAATTTTATTGCGTATATTTGTATAAAAGTATATAATGAGTAAAAAAGAAAAAGAGGTATTATGGAAATAAATATAGAAGAATTAAGTTTGGAAGAAAAAATAGGGCAAATGCTTATTATAGGAATGGATACAAACTATATTACAGATAGAATAAAAAATATGATACAAAAATATAAAATTGGAGGAATAATACTTTATAGAAAAAATTTTAAGTCCTATGATAGTATGGTAAAACTTATAAATGAGCTAAAAGAATTAAATAAAAACAATAAAATACCAATGTTTATTGCAATTGATCAAGAAGGCGGAAGAGTAAACAGAATGCCAAAAGAACTAAAAAATCTTCCAGCAGCAAATAAAGTTGCAAATAAAAAAGATATAGAACTTGTAAAAAATACTGCACAAATAACAGCAAAAATGCTATACGAATCTGGGTTTAATATGAATTTTGCTCCAGTTATGGACATAAAGAGATTTTCAGAAAATCATGTAGTTGGAGATAGGGCATTTGGAGAAAATAAAGACGATGTTTCAAAATATGCAATAGAATATATGAAACAATTACAGCAAAACAATATTATTTCTGTAATAAAACATTTTCCAGGGCATGGAGCAACTAAGAAAGATTCACATTTTTCATTGCCAATAATTAATAAGGAAATTTCTGAGCTTCAAAATGATGACATGATACCTTTTAAAAATGCAATTGATGAAGGCGCCGATGCAATACTTATAGGACACTTAGTTATAAAAAATGTAACAGGAATATATCCTGCATCTTTATCTAGAAAGTTCATATATAAGTATTTAAGAAAAGGTTATAGGTATAATAAGGTTATTGTAACTGATGACTTAAAAATGAGGACAATTAGGCTTATTTATGGACCAAGGTTTGCTTTTAAAAAAGCATTTGAAGCAGGAAACGACATCATTGTATTTAGATATAATCAAAAAGAAGAAGAAAAATGTTATTTACAAATTGTTAATATGGTTAAAGAAAATAAAATTAATATTGGCAGAATAAATAGGAGTGTAAAAAGAATTTTAAAATTAAAACAAAAGTATAAATTAAATAATAACACAATAAATGGAATACGGAAATATTGATGAGATAAATAAAAAAATTGAAAATATTAGACAACAAGTACGGATTAAATAATTAGGAGGAGTTATGAGTAAAATAAAAAAACTTATATTTTTAATATTGTTTTTTGTAGGAATAATATTATTAAATACACATGTTCAAGCGTCAGGGGATTTATATTTGAAAAAACTAGATTTTGAAGCAAAAATTAATACGGACGGAAGCATGGATGTAATTGAAACATGGAATATAGATATAGAAAATACTAATACATTATATAAAACTTTTGAACTAGATAAAACAAAATTTTCAAATATATCAAATGTAGAAGTTATGGATGTAACAGATGGCTATGAAAAAAGTTTTTCTCAAATATATAGGGAAATGTATCATGTAACAAAAGGATGCTACTATGGATTAGAAAAATTTGATGGAAATTTTGAAATTGCATGGGGAGTTGGTATGGATAATGAAAGTGGGCAAAGAACATACAAAATAAGCTATACAGTAGAAGATGTGATTTCAAAATACAGTGATTGTTCAGAATTATATTGGAAATTTGTTGGAGAAGATTTTGAAATAAGTGCAAATGAAATTACAGGTACAATTAAATTGCCTACAGAAGTAGAAGATAAGTCTGACATAAGAGTATGGGGACATACAGAAGACTTAAATGGTGAAATATATGTAACAAATAAAGAAACAGTAAAATTTAATATTAATAAATTTAGATCTGGAAGATTTGTAGAAGTTAGAATAGCAATGCCAAATGATATGGTAAGTTATGTAGAAAAAACAGACTATTCCAAAAGTTTGCAAGATATTATAGATGAAGAAAACCAGTGGGCAAATGAAGCAAATGCAATAAGAACAATGAAAAAGAATATAAAAATATTTATTTCAATAGCTGTTGGTATAATATGTTTAATAGTTTCTATATTTTCAATAAAGAAAATTATAAAATATAAAAAAGTGTTAAAGAATTTAAAAAAATTTGAGCCGGAAGAAAACTATGAATATTATAGAGACATACCAAAAACAAATGTATCGGCAGGTGAGGCTTTATTTTTATTAAAAGAATTGCCAGGGCAATTTTCAGGCACACAAATAGGACCAGTATTTACAGCAACATTATTAAATTTAAGCCTAAAAAAATGTATAGAATTCAAAACTGATGAAAATAAAAAAGATAACATTATAATAAATATATTAAATACTAATAATTTAGAAAAACTTAATGAAGATGAGAAAGTAGTATCTGATTTTTTACTAAAAGCATGTAAAGATAAAACTTATATAAGTATAAAGGAATTGCAAAAATATATAAGTACAAATTCATCAAAAACCATAAGCTTAAAAGGAAAAATGGAAAAATGCATTGAAAATAAATTGATTGTGGAAAAATATTTAGATGTTAATGAAAAAAATAATTATAATAGTTATATTTTAAATATAATTTTAAATTCGTTTTTTTTATTTTTCCAAATAATATTTGGAAGTATATTGGCAGCACTTTTGTCACCATATATATTAATTGTTATTGGTTTTACATGTATTGTAACAATAATAAATTTAATTGAAAATTCTAAAATGTTAAAAAATACAAATTTATATACACAAAATGGGGTAGATGAATCAGCAAAGTGGAAAGGACTTAAAAATTATATGGAGAATTTTTCTATGATTGATAAAAAAGAACTACCAGAAATTGTACTTTGGGAAGAATATCTTGTATATGCAACTGCATTTGGAATTGCAGACAAAGTGTTAAAACAGCTAAAAATTGCATATCCATCAATAGAAAATACGGAAAATTTAAGCAATGGTGTATATATTGGATTAATGATGAATACAGACTTTTCTTCAAGCTTTTCTAGATCAATTAGTACAGCAATAAGTTCTTCATATTCTTCTGCTTCTGGCGGTGGCGGAGGATTTTCTGGAGGCGGAGGCCGGCGGAGGAGGCCGGTGGACGGTGGAGGTGGAAGGTAACTTTCACTAAAATAAAAAGTATACATATCATATATTAAGGTGATGTGTATGCTTTTTTTTAAAGAATTATACGAAGATGCAAAAAATATTTTAAATAAAGATCCTGCTTCTAGAAATGTAATTGAAGTAATAATTTTATATCCAGGTTTTCACATATTGGTATTTCACAGATTATCACATTTTTTATATAGACATAAATTATTGTTTTTAGCAAGATTGGTTTCACAAATAGGTAGATTTTTTACAGGAATAGAAATCCATCCAGGAGCTACAATTGGAAGAAGGTTGTTTATTGACCATGGAATGGGAATAGTAATAGGAGAAACAGCAACTATTGGAGATGATTGCACTATATATCATAATTCTACCTTAGGAGGAACAGGGAAAGATAAATATAAAAGACACCCAGATATAGGAAATAATGTAATGGTAGGTTCTGGAAGCAAAGTGCTTGGACCAATAAAAATAGGAAACAATGTAAAAATAGGAGCGAATGCGGTTGTGTTAAAAGATGTTCCAGATAATGTAACTGTGGTTGGAGTTCCAGCCAAAATTGTAAAATAAATAATATAAAAGCCTTGCTTATAATATAATTTAATAAGGAGGCTTTTTTATGAATAAAAAATTAAAAACAGTTCAAATAGTTGTAATTATATTAGCAATTGTATTTGGAACGTTATTACATTTTACATATGAATGGAGTGGAGAAAACAGAATTGTAGGTTTATTTAGTGCTACAAATGAAAGTGTATGGGAACATTTAAAATTAGTGTTTTATCCAATGCTTATTTTAGCAATAGTAGAATATTTCGTTGTAAAAAAAGAGGCTAATAATTATATAGAAGCAAAATCTTTAGGAATTTTTCTTGCAATAGCATTTATTATTGTATTTTATTACACATATACAGGAATAATTGGAAAAACCTTTTTTATTATTGATATTTTAACATTTATAATAAGTATTATTTTGGGAGAATGGGTTTCTTATAAACTTATGATAAGAAAATCAGAATCTATTACATTATCAAAAACATTAAGTTTAGCCATAATATTTTATTTTTTAATTTCATTTATATTGTTTACATATAATCCACCTAATATAAATTTGTTTAAAGATCCAACACAAATAATGAATAGACTTTATATGTAAATTACACACATTGACAAAATTATGTAAATAATATATAATACTGTTATTCTATCCTTGGTATAGGGAGTAATAATATATACTAGTTACAAATCTCAAATTGTAATTACAAGGAGATTTTTATGAAAAACTATGTAGAGTTAGCAGAACTGTTGACAGGTGAAACTTCCGAGATAATTGAGGAAATCAAGCAAAAGGAGTTTGCAATAAGGAAGACACCAATTGTGGTTATTGACATTTTTGGAGATGACTCTGATGACAATGACGAGGAAAGAGGCATAAGTATTGCAAAATATTATAACAATACTTCAACTCCAGCATTTATCAAGAAAATTTCTATAGCCGATATCGAGGATTACGGTTTTGAACATAATCTTGGAGATTGCAATTGGGCTGGAGCTGCTGTAAACAAATATATTGCTAAACACTGTAACAGAAACAAATTGTTTATTACGTCTTGGGCATATAATGCCTGCTCTATGTAAAACACGTAAAAAACCCGTATTGTTAAATACGGGTTTTTATATTGGAAAATATTTATAATGCAAACTCTTGTTTTTCTAAAAAGAATATTGTATAATAAAAACGAAATATTGAAATAAACCTGGTACTTTGGCAATAAATTGCCAAATAAACCCGGAACCGTGGCAATATTTAGGGGGCTTTAATATTATGAATAATGATAAAATTGTAATTAAGGGTGCTAAAGAGCATAACTTAAAAAATATAAACTTAGAAATTCCTAGAGATAAACTTGTTGTTATTACTGGGCTTTCTGGATCAGGAAAGTCTAGTTTAGCTTTTGATACTTTATATGCAGAAGGACAAAGAAGATATGTTGAAAGCTTGTCTTCATATGCAAGGCAGTTTTTGGGATTAATGGAAAAACCAGATGTTGAAAGCATAGAAGGACTTTCTCCTGCAATTTCTATTGACCAAAAGACAACTTCTAAAAATCCTCGTTCAACTGTTGGAACTGTAACTGAAATATATGATTATATTCGTCTACTTTATGCAAGAATCGGTGTACCATATTGTCCAAATTGCCATAAAAAGATTGAAAAACAATCAATTGATCAAATTGTAGATAATATTATGGAATTAGATGAAGGAACTAAAATACAAATTTTGGCTCCTGTTGTAAGAGGGCGTAAGGGCGAGTTTGTAAAACAACTTGAAGGTTATCAAAAAGAAGGCTTTGTAAGAGTTAGAATTGATGGCGATATTTATGATCTTTCTTATGATATAGAACTAGATAGAAAGAAAAAACATGATGTTGAATTAGTTGTAGATAGGCTTGTTATTAAACCTGATATTATAAGTAGATTAACTGAGTCTGTTGAAACGGCACTAAAACATGCTAATAATTTAGTTTTAATTGATATAGTAGGTAAAAAACCAGTATTATATAGTACAAATTATGCATGCCCAGATTGTGGCTTTAGTTTTCCAGAACTTACACCAAGAATGTTTTCATTTAACAATCCTTTTGGAGCTTGCCCTACATGTACAGGAATTGGCTATTTAATGAAAATGGATGAAGATTTAATTGTTCCAGACAAAAATAAAACATTATATGATGGAATAAAAGCATTTGGAGCAAGTACAATGAAAAAAGGCGATACAATGGCAAAAATGTATTTTGAAAGTATTGCAAAACATTATGGTGTAGAAATTAAAAACAAAAAAATAAAAGACTTGCCTAGATGGTTTATGGAAAAAATTCTTTATGGTACAGGAGACGAACAAATAGATTTTGAGTACTCTTCATATGCAGGTACAAGAAAATTTACTGCACCATTTGAAGGTGTTATACCAACATTAGATAGAAGGCACAATGAAACTAAATCTCAAGGTATGAGAGATTTTTATGAAATGTATATGACAGATCTTCCATGCCACGACTGTAATGGAGCTAGATTAAAACCAGAAATATTATCAATAAAAATTGGAGACAAAAACATAAACGAGCTAACTAACATGCCAATTAATAAAATAAAAGAATATTTACAAACTTTAGAACTAAACAAAACACAAGCAATGATATCAGATTTAATTTTAAAAGAAATAAATCAAAGGTTACAATTTTTAATGGATGTAGGCCTTGAATACTTAACATTATCTAGAAGTGCTGGGACATTATCTGGAGGTGAAGCACAAAGAATAAGACTTGCAACTCAAATTGGTTCAGGACTTACAGGAGTATTATATATATTAGATGAACCAAGTATTGGTTTGCACCAAAGAGATAATGACAAATTACTAGCAACACTAAAAAAATTAAGGGACTTAGGAAATACATTATTAGTTGTCGAACATGATGAAGATACAATGTATGCAGCAGATCAAATAATAGATATAGGACCAGGAGCAGGAACGCATGGTGGAAATGTTATGGCACAAGGAACTGCAGAAGAAGTAAAAATGGTAGAAAATTCAATAACAGGACAATATTTAAGTGGAAGAAAGAAAATACCAGTACCTAAAAAAAGAAGAAAACATATAAAATCTAAATGCATAGAAGTAGAGGGTGCGACAGAAAATAATTTAAAAAATATAACTGTTACATTTCCACTTGGGGTATTTAACTGTGTAACAGGAGTATCTGGCTCAGGAAAATCAACATTAGTTAATGAGGTATTATATAAGACAATAGCAAAAGAACTAAATGGTTCAAATGAAAAACCTGGAAAATGTAAAGGTGTAAAAGGATTAAAAAATATAGATAAAATTATAAATATAGATCAGTCACCAATAGGAAGAACGCCACGTTCTAATCCTGCTACATATACAGGGGTATTTGATTTAATAAGGGACATATTTGCGCAAACAGAAGAAGCAAAACTTAGAGGCTATCAAAAAGGAAGATTTAGCTTTAATGTTGCTGGAGGAAGATGCGAAAGTTGCAACGGAGATGGAGTACACAAAATAGAAATGCACTTTTTACCAGACATATATGTACCATGTGAAGTATGTAAAGGTAAAAGATATAACAGAGAAACATTAGAAGTAAAATATAAAGGAAAAACAATTGCAGATGTTTTAGATATGACAGTAGAAGAAGCAATAGATTTTTTTGACAAAATACCAAAAATAAAAAATAAAATACAAACATTATTAGATGTTGGACTAGGCTATATAAAACTTGGACAGCCATCTACAACATTATCAGGTGGAGAAGCACAACGTGTAAAACTTGCAACAGAACTTTCTAAAAAAGCAACAGGTAAGACATTATATATTTTAGATGAACCAACAACTGGTTTGCATATTGCTGATGTCCATAAATTAGTAGATATACTTCAAAGATTAGTTGATACTGGAAATACAATAATAGTAATAGAACATAATTTAGATTTAATAAAAACCGCAGACTATATCATAGACTTAGGACCAGAAGGTGGAGATAATGGAGGAGAAATAGTTGCAGTTGGAACTCCAGAACAAATTTGCAAAAATGAAAGAAGTTATACAGGTAAGTTTTTAAAAAAATATTTAAATTAAAATAAGGATGAAAATATGGAAGAAAATAAACAAGTTATTGAAGAAAGAACATTGGAAGAAGTATTGCTAGAATTAAGAAAAAGTAAAAATTATACTTATTTAGATATAACAGAAAAATTAAATCAAAAAGGAACATATATTGAAGAAAAAATAATAAAAAGATGGGAACTGGGGTTAATATATCCATCAACAGATGAATTGTATTTACTATCAGAAATATATATGTTTCCTGTTGTTGATTTAATTCAAGCAAAAAACAATAGCTATAAAAAAGGAATGGATTCAATACACTATAGATTAATTAAATGGTTTTGCTATTTTACAGGAGCTTCAATTAAAATAGGTATTATAGCTATGTACGTAATTTTATTTTTGGCTTTTATATTTGCATTAATGTTTTTTGTAGATTGTGCTAATACCTATATGACTGTAAGAAAAAGTTCGTAGATAATTAATATATACATAAAAAATACTATTTATAAAATATAAATAGTATTTTTTTTATAAAAAACCTTGCCATATAAAAAAAATAGTGCTATTATGACAGTGTTTAACAATAGAAAAAATGGAGGTAAAAAATGAGCGGAAAACATTCAAAGGATTATAATGCAGAAGAAAATGAAGAAATACCAAAAGCTTTCCAAAAAAATAATAAAGATGAAAGCAATGGAAAGAAAACTAAAAAGAAAAAAAAGGGATTAAAAATATTTGGAATAATAGTGTTGATATTAGTAATATTATTTGCAGCAATAGTAGGTGCAGCATATATTTATATTAATGACAAATTAGGAAAAATGAATACAGTACAACTTGACGAGTCACAATTAGGAATAACAGACGAGGCAAGTAGTAAACTTTCAAAATATAGAAATATTGCAATATTTGGGGTAGATAGTAGAGAAGATGACTATGGAAAAGGAAACAGAAGTGATTGTATAATAATAGCAAGTATAAATAATGAAACAAAAGAAGTTAGACTAATTTCAGTTTATAGAGATACATATGTAAAAATAGAAGGACATGGATTAGATAAAATAACACATGCATATTCTTATGGTGAGGCACCTCTTGCAATAAACACATTAAATACAAACCTAGACTTAAATATATCAGAATTTGTAACTGTAAACTTTGACTCTGTATCTGATGCTGTAGACGAATTAGGAGGAGTTACAATAAATGTAGAAAATTCTGAAATTAAATATATAAATGATTACATAGATGCAACAGCAAAAATAACACATAAAACTGCAAACCATGTAACATCTGCTGGAAAACAGACTTTAGATGGTGTTCAAGCAGTAGCATATTCTAGAATAAGGTATACATCAGGTGGAGACTATAAAAGAACAGAACGTATGAGAATAGTTATTGAAGCAATGGTAAATAAATTAAAGACTAAGAATATTGGCGAAATAAATAATTTTGCAGATAATATTTTACCAAAAGTTTATACAAATATTTCTGCTGGAACAATAATGTCAATGATACCAGACATGATTAGTTATAAAATTTCAAACAGTGTTGGATGGCCATATGAAACAAAAGGAATTACTTTAGACAGATGGTATGGTGTACCTGTTACACTTGAAAGCAATGTTATAAAGTTACATCAAGAATTATTTAATGATCCAGATTATACATTACCAGATTCTATAAAAGTGACAAGCGATTCTATTATTAAGAAAACAGGATATAAATAAAATATAAGATAACTTCCTAAATTTTGATATTTTGGAAGTTATTTTTTTGTAGAAAATAAGTTTTTAATGTTGACTTTTGATATATATATATATATAATTGCCTTAGATAACATTTTTTTAGAAAGGGGTAAGTTTATAAATGGAAACAAGAGAACAAAATCTAAACTATGCAACAAGTGTAATTACAAATTTAGCCCCAGTAAGAGAAATAGAAAATGAAGAAAAAATATTATATAAAACAATAAAAAGAACTATAGATATTATTGGAGCAATTATTGGATGTATATTATTAATACCACTAACGGTAGTTGTATATATAGCAAACTTAATTACCAAAGGGGACAATGGTCCAATATTTTACATACAAAAAAGAATTGGACAAGATGGAAAAATGTTTAGAATATACAAATATAGAACAATGGTAGTAGGTGCAGATAAAAAACTAAAAAAATATTTAAAGGAAAACCCTGAGGCTGCAAAAGAATATAAAGAATATAAGAAATTAAAAGAAGATCCAAGAATAACAAAAATTGGAAAAATATTAAGAAAAACAAGTCTAGATGAATTTCCACAATTTATTAATGTACTAAAAGGAGAAATGAGCATAGTTGGACCAAGACCATATTTATTTAAGGAAAAAAAGGATATGGGTGAATATTATAAAAAAATTATAAAATGTAAACCTGGTCTTACTGGAATATGGCAAGTTAGTGGAAGAAGTGATGTTACTTTTCAAGAAAGATTAAATATGGATATAGAATATCTAAATACAAGATGTACTAAATTAGATATAAAATTAATTTTAAAAACATTTACAAAAATATTCAAAAAAGAAGGGGCAATATAAATTGAAAAATACAAAGATAATAATTGCAACACATAAAAAATATAAAATGCCAGATGACAAAATGTATGTTCCTGTACAAGTTGGAAAAGAAGGAAAAGAAAATTTAGGGTATCAACCAGATAATGAAGGGGATAATATATCTTCAAAAAATCCTTATTTTTGCGAACTTACAGGACTATATTGGGCATGGAAAAATTTAAGTGCCGACTATATAGGTTTAAGCCATTATAGAAGGCATTTTTCTGTTAGTAAAAAACTTCCAAAAGATATAGATGGAAGAATAAACAATGTAATAACAGGTAATGATGTAGACCAAATATTAGATAATACAGACATAATATTACCTAAAAAGAGGAAATATTACATAGAAAATCTATATTCTCATTATAAAAATACAATGCATGTTGAACCACTTGATGAAACAAGAAAAATCATAGAAAAAAAATATCCAAAATATTTAGATGAATTTGATAAATTACACAAGAGAACATCAGCACATATGTTTAATATGTTTATAATGAAAAAAGAGCTTTTAGATGCATATTGCACTTGGCTATTTGATATTTTATTTGAATTAGAAAAAATAGTTCCACCAGAAAAATATGATAATTTTCATGCTAGATATCCGGGTAGAATTAGCGAACTTTTATTAGATGTTTGGATTAATACAAATAATTTGTGCTACAAAGAAGTAAGAGTTATTGATATAGAAAAAGTAAATTGGTTTAAGAAAGGTTTTGCCTTTTTAATGGCTAAATTTACAAAGAAAAAATATGAGAAGAGTTTTTAGGAAAGGGGAACAAACAAAATGGGTATAATAGCCATGGGCGTAAGTGGGCTTTTCTTAGTTATTTGTTTATATCTAAATAGACCCAATAAATCATTAAGGCCTGATACATTATTTTTTGCTTTATGGACATTTATATTATTTTTATCAGTTTTAAATTTGTACAACATATATAAACCATCTAATAAAGCATATTTTTTAATATTGTTAATGGTATCATTTTTTGGAATCGGCAGTTTATTTGCCACATTTTTTAGTAAAAGAAAAAAATATAAAGAAATAAATAAAAAAGATAATTTAAGAAAAAGTAAAATTAAAGAATATGTTTTCTATATCTTTATGGCATCTATTTTAATATTTAATATAATAGATATAATAATAATTATCATGCAGTTAAATAATGGAGTACCAATGTGGCAAATAAGAAATTGGACATTAGAGCCTTTTGGTTCATCAAATCCAATATTAGATAGAAGAAGTTTTATTGAAAATGTATTTAGAAATATTATATTACAGCCGTTTTCAGCACTAATATATCCTGTAACTGCGTATTTATTTTTTAATTGTAAAAATAAAAAGAAAAAATATATATTGTTATTAAGTTCAATATTGATTTTAATAACATCTAGCATAGCCGGTGGTGGAGGAAGACTTGCTTTTATAACTTTCTTTGGTTGCTTTCTACTTGCATTAATTATAAAGATAAGAAATCAAAATAATAACAAAGAATTAATAAAAAAATATAAAAAAATAATTGGTATATTTTTTATATTTGCTGTGGTATTTGTTGTTGGATTTACAGTGTTTAGAGCAGGAATTAATAGCATATTTAAACAAGTATATACTTATTTTGCATTACCACCTACATTATTAAGCTTATGGCTGCCTAAATTAGAAAATGTTCAACATACATTTGGTATGACATCATTTTTTGGAGTTTATAGTTATATATTTAGAATTTTAGGAACATTAGGATTTGGTTCATTAGTTCCCTCAATTTATGCTCAAGTATTTAATCATATATTAAATGCTGAAATTTTTGTTAATGTTGGGTATGGTGTTGCTAATGCATTTGTAACACCAATATATTATTTTTTTATTGATGGAGGTTACTTATTTGTTTGCTTAGCTTCATTCTTATTTGGCTTTGTGGCACTAAAACAATATAATAAATTTGAAAAGAATATTAATTTAAAAAGTTTTACATATTATTGTTTAATTATGTATGGAGTATTTATTTCCTTTATGAGAATACAGACTGCGATACCAAACTATATTATTTCATTTATAATGACCTTTTTATTAATAGACAGTAAAGAAAAAAATAAAGAAAAAAACAATTGCTATGGGACAAGCAAAACTGATATAAAAGAAAAAATTTCAATTATTGTACCAGTCTATAATGCAGAACAGTATTTAAATAAGTGTATTGAGAGTATACTAAAACAAACTTATCAAAATTTTGAAATTATTTTGATTGATGATGGTTCAGAAGATAATTCGGGAAATATATGTGACGAATATGAAAAAAACAATACTAAAATAAAAGTAATACATCAAACAAATAGTGGAGTTTGTGCAGCAAGAAATGTAGGAATTGATAATGCTAAAGGAGATTGGATTTCGTTTGTAGATGCAGATGATTATATAGAAACTACATATTTAGAAGAGTTAATATATTTATTAAAAAAATTTAGGTCTAATTATATTACTTGTGGCTATAAAAGGGTATTTGATGCTAAAAAGGTAGATTATATCAACAGTGATTTAAGCATAGAAAATATATCAGCACAAGAATATTTAAACAAATTGTTAAATGTTCAAAATGAATATGGATTTGTACATATGAAACTTATAAAAAAAGATGTTATAAAAGGTGTAAGATTTAATGAAAAAATAACGGTGGGAGAAGATGCGTTATTTAATGTTGAATTATGTAAAAATTTAGAAAATATTATAATATATAATAAACCATTATATAATTATTATTTTAATCCTAATTCTGCTGTAAGAAAATTTGATACAAATTATGCTCAGAAGTATATTTCTTCCATGAAAACAATGAAAGAGTATATAGAAAATGAATATAAAGATGATAAAATAATAAATAAAAATCTCCAAAATTATATTGCTTATCATGAACTATTAGTATGCGTAAACTATTGCTATCATCCCCAAAATTCTGGCAGAGGAATAGAATTACTAAAAAAAATAAATAATATAGATATATTTAAAAATGCCATAAAAAGTTGTAATTATACTAATTTATCTGTAACGCGACAAATTAGTATATTTGCTCTAAAACATAAATTATATCATATAATGGAACTAATCTGCAAAATAAGACAAAAACAATTTAAAAAATAATATTACAGGGAGAAAAAATGAAAAATATAGTAAATAATACAATAATGCTTATGATTTTTAATATTGCCAAAATTGTATTTCCATTTATAACATTACCATATTTAACAAGAATTCTAACAACAGATTCTTATGGAACTGTTGCATATGTAAAAACAGTAATGTCATATATGCAAATTTTTGTTGACTTTGGTTTTGTTTTATCTGCAACAAAAGACATTGTTAAAAATAAGGAGAATAAAAATAAACTTGAATTTGTAATTGGAGATACCATGATTGCTAGAATAATTTTAGGATTAATTGGTTTTTTTGTTGTTTTAATTTTATCTTTAGCTTTACCAATCCTAAAAGAAAATTTATTGTTTACAATGCTTTCATATGTTGTAGTTTTTGAATCAATATTCTTAATGGATTTTTTGTTTAGAGGTTTAGAAAAAATGCATGTCATAACTATAAGATTTATAGTTATGAAATTAATCTCTACGGCATTAACCTTTGTATTAATAAAAAATGATTCAAATTTATTATTAATACCAATTTTAGATATATTGTCATCATCTATTGCAATTTTATTAGTATTTTTTGAAATAAAAAAATTAAAATTAAAAATGCATTTTTCAGGGATAAAAAATGCAATCACTTCTATAAAAAAATCGTTTATATATTTTATTTCCAATGTAGCATCTACTTCATTTAATGCTTTAAGTACAATTATTATTGGAATTTATGTAAGTCCAACAGATGTTGCTTACTGGAGTGTGTGCATGCAAATAATTGGTTCGATACAGGCCTGCTATTCACCAATTTCTGATGGAATATATCCAGAAATGATAAGGAGCAAAAATATATCAATTATAAAAAAAGTGTTAAAAATCTTTTTACCTATAATAGGATTAGGCTGTATTGCAACATATTTTCTTGCTAAACCTGTTTTGCTAGTGTTAGGGGGAGAAAAATATTTGCCAGCTGTACCTGTATTACAATTGTTAATTCCAAATTTATTTGTAGGTTTTTTATCTATTATTTTTGGATGGCCAACGCTAGGAGCAATTGGAAAAGAAAAAGAAACAACAATATCGACGGTATCATCTATTGCTTTAAATATAGTTTTATTAGTAATATTAATTATAACAAATACATTTAATTTATATACTATAGCAATTGTTAGAATAATAACCGAATGTATGTTATTTGGGATAAGATATTTATATTACCGTAAAAACAAAGAATTATTTAGTTATTAGTATAAAAAAGGAGAATAAAATGGAAAAACAATGTTTATCTTTAAGAGAAATTCAAATGGAAGAATTGGAGATTTTAAAAAATTTTATAAAATATGCTGAAAAAAGAAATCTAAAATATTATTTGTGTGGAGGAACATTAATTGGCGCCATAAGACATCAAGGTTTCATACCATGGGATGATGACATTGATATATGTATGCCACGACCTGACTATGATAAATTAATAATGCTTGCTAAAAAAGAAACTATCTTAGAAAATTATGAACTTAAATCTATGGAGCTAAAAAATTCTGTATATCCATTTTCAAAAGTTGTAAATAAAAATATAAAAATAAGAAGTAACTCAAAAGAAGATAAAAATTTATGGATTGATATATTTCCTATAGATAGTGTACCAGATGAAAAAGAAAAACAAGAAAAACTAATAAATGAAATAATGAAATATAAAGGAATAATGTATCTACATAATACTAAAATGAAAGATATTCTAAAGGAAAATAAAAGCAAAAAAAATAAATTTTTAAAAATCCTATTAAAACCTATTTCATTTCTTATTCCAAAAAAAATAGTATCTAAAAAAATGATAAAAATTGCCAAGAGTAATGATTATAACAAAGGTGAGAAACTTGGTGTATACATTTGGGGGTATGGGATTAGAGAAATTATGGACAGAAAAATTTTTGAAAAAGGTATAAAAGTCAAGTTTGAAGATATTGAAGCTAATGCACCTGCTGAATATGATAAATATTTAACAAATATTTATGGAGATTACATGAAATTACCTCCAGAAGAAAAAAGAATTATACATAATACAGTGGCTTTTAAAGACTAATAAATTGATAGAAAGAATATATTTATAAAAGAATATAGATATATTAAATGAGGAAAAATAATATGAATATTGCGGTAATATTTGCTGGTGGTGTAGGAAAGAGAATGAAAACAAATGGTATACCAAAGCAATTTTTAAAAATAGATGAAATTCCAATAATAATACATACATTAAATATATTTAATAATACCGAACAAATAGATGCTATAGTAATAGCATGTGTCAGTACACATATTGATTATTTAAGAAAACTTGTAGAAGACTATAAAATATTTAAGGTGAAAAGTATTATTGCTGGTGGAAAGACTGGCCAAGAATCAATTATAAATGCGTTAAAAGAAGCAGAAAAAATAAGTATATCTAATAAAGATATTGTTTTAATACATGATGGAGTTAGACCAATAATAGATAGTCAGTTAATTATTGACAATATAGAATCTGTAAAAAAATATGGTACATCAATAACATGTTTAAAACAAAGAGAAACAACAATTATTTCAAAATCACATGAAAATGTTGAGGAAATAACAAATAGAGATGAAACATATGTTGCTAGAGCTCCCCAGTCGTTCTTTTTAAATGATATTATTGAAGCAGAAGAAAACTCATTAAAAAATGGAGATATAGACTGTATTGATTCATGTAGCGTAATGAAAAAATATGGAAAGTATAAAAATCCACATATTGTTTTATGTAATAATGATAATCTAAAAGTTACAACACCTGAAGATTATTATATTGCAGAAGCTTTAATAAAACAAAGAAGAAATAAAGAAGTATGGGGGATTTAAAATGAATTTTATTTTGCAAGAAGATTTGGGGGAAATTGCAAATACATCAATTATTGATTGGGAAAAATTAAGAAACAAAAAAATTTTCATAACTGGTGCAACACGGTTTAATTGGCTCAATCTTAGTAAAAGCGATTTTATTAAAAAATAAAACTAGTAAATTAAATATTAAATTAATTTTATTAGTCAGAAATGAAGAAGAAGCAAAAAAAATATTTGGAGAAAATAAAGAAATATCCTATATTGTATCTGATATTATAAATTATATACCACAAAATTTAGAAATTGATTATATAATACATGGTGCATCACCAACAAAATCAAAATTCTTTATTGAAAAACCAGTTGAAACAATGAATATTTCAGTACTGGGAACTAAAAATATTTTAGAACAAGCAAAATTAAGTAAAGTTAAATCTATGGTATATTTATCATCGATGGAAATGTATGGAACTTTAGATTCTAATAATGTAGATGAACAGATGCAAGGGTTTATTGATCCGTTAAATGCTAGAAGTTCATATTCCCAAGGAAAAAGAATATGTGAATTATATAGTTATAGTTATTTTTGTGAGTATGATATTCCAGTTAAAATTGCCAGAATTGCTCAGACATTTGGGGCAGGAATAAGCAAAACAGAAAATAGAGTATATAAAGTTTTTGCAGATGCTGTTTTATCACAACAAGATATAATTTTAAAATCATTAGGAACAACAATTATTAATTTTTCATATACAACAGATACTGTTATAGGAATATTGTGTATTCTATTAAATGGGAAAAATGGTGAGGCATATAATATTGTTTCAGATAAATCTAATATGACTATTCTTGATAGTGCAAAGTGGCTTGCGAAAACATATGGAAAAGGTAAAGTTAAAGTCAAAATAGAAATGCCAAAAGAAAATTCAGGATATGCACCAAATAATAATATGATATTGAATAATAACAAACTTAAATCTATAGGCTGGAATTTTAAGTATAATTTAAAACAAGGATATGATAGACTTTTGAGGTATTTAAATGATTAATTATAACAATAAAATCAATAACTAAAAATTTAATTAAAAGAAAAATTCATATTTGAAATAATAGAAATGTTAAAAAATAAGATAAAAATGGTGATATGAAATGAAAAAGGACAATAATATTGATAATACAAATTTATGTGCACCAGTAAAAAAAAGATATAATTGTATATTTCGATATTTTAAATATTTTATCAATTATTGATGGTATTGCATTACATCATAATAGAATTGTTCATAATTTTTTAACCAAATATTCGACAACATGGTCAACAAGTTTAATAGTAGAGTGTGTTTGTTATTGGGCAGTTCCATTTTTTTTAAATGTTATCTAGAGATAATTTGATAAAATATCGAGAAAAAAAGAAATTACCAATAATTAAGAAAATTGTTCCATAAAATATTTAGATTTAAACTATTAAGAATAAAATAAAAGGATTGATTAAAATGGAAAAAACACAAAGCATTGCAATCACTAATGAACGGAGATAAGATAAAAAAAGATAGAATAATATATTTAGACATTGCAAGAACTTTTGCAATCATATTTGTTGTATTATGTCATAGTGTAGAGTTAATATATAAAATGAATTTACAGGGATGGGTTTCAATTAGTTTAAATGCAAGAATTTTTAAAACAATTGTATTTACATTAGGAAGAATAGGTGTACCACTATTTTTATTCCTTACAGGTTATTTATTATTGAATAGAAAATACGATAATGATGCAGACATAAAAAAATTTTATAAAAATAATTTATTATCTTTAATAGTAACAACAGAGGTATGGATTTTGATTTATAATATTTTTTTGTCATTATACAATAATAAACCATTTGATACTTATTCATTAATAAAAGAAATGTTGTTTTTGCAAAAAGTACCACTTATGAATATGTGGTATATGCCAATAATAATAGGTATATATATTGCTATTCCATATGTAAGTAAAGTAGTACATACATTTTCAATAAAAACATTAAAAATTCCAATAATATTAGTATTTGTTTGTATTTTTATTATGCCAACATTAAATTTAATATTAAAAACATTTAAATTAGATCAATATAATTGTATATTAGATATAAGTTTTTTAGGTGGAGGCTATGGATTGTATATAGTTGGTGGCTATTTAATAAGAGAAAAAATAATAAAAAAAATAAAAACAAAGTGGCTAGTGTTTACCAGTATTTTATTTTTTATAATTTCTTGTTATATACAAATATTTGAACTTGAGCACAAGATTGAATATAATATTTGGTACAATTCACCTTTTATATTTATTTGTACATTTGCTTTATTTGAATTATTTACTAGAATAAATACAGATAATTTTAATAAATGGATTGTTAAAATTTTTACATATATTTCTAAAATAAGTTTATCAATATTTTTTGTGCATATTATTGTAGAAATGATTTTAAGAAAATATGTAAAGATGATAAAAGTATCAAATCCAATAAAAGTACTTATTTTATTTATTGTATCTTTTTGTATTAGTATAATAATTACATGGATATTAAGCAAAATTAGTATAATAAGAAAAAAAGTATTATATATAAAAGATTAAAGGAGAAAAAATGGAAAATAATATGCAAACAGATAAATCACAAGCCTCTCGCATATTATATTTAGATATTATAAAATGTATAAGTATTTTTTTAGTGGTTTTTTGTCATACACCGCTATTAAATAAAAATAGTGTTGTTGGCAATATTGCTATGATAATATGCTGGGGGGCTGTTCCATGTTTTTTTATGGTAACAGGTGCTATAATTTTAAATAAAGAGAAAAAATTTGATTTTAAAAGATATATAAATAAATTAATTTCTATTTATCTGATTATATGTATATGGAAAATAATTTATTTAATTTTTTATAACTTTTTTGGTTATATAAAAATCAATGAATTCTCAAAGGGACAAATTATAAATTATATATTACTTTTTTCTTCGTTAAAAGGGATACCTGTTGGACATTTTTGGTTTATGTATGTATATTTGTCTATATATATAATTTATCCAATGTTTAATTTATGCTTTAAGAATTTTAATGATTATAAAAATTTATTAATATTTTTACTTTTGGCAATATTTATAATTTCAATACTTCCTCAAACGTTTGGGCTAATTTTAAAGTATTTTAATATAAACAGTATTAATTTTAATGAAATAATAAATGTAAATCCATTTGGAAAGTATTCCCATATGTTATTTTATTTTTTATTTGGTGGCTTTTTATGCAAATATAATTTATATGAAAAATGTAAAAAAAATAAAATAATATCATGTATATCTATTGTATTAATTATTATTGGAATAATAGGATTAATGTTAGTAAAAAAATATTATGCAAATACATTCGAATGGCAAGGAATATATTTAAAAGATGGATACAAATGGTTTTCTACAGTATTGTTATCTATAGGGTTATTTGTTTTTTTACAGGGAAGAAAGTATAAATTCAAATATTTAAATAAAATTTTAAGCTATATTGGGAAAAATACAATGGGAATTTTTTATTTACATATTTTAGTAATACAGTTATTAATGAAAATTGATATTGTTCAACGAGGTACATTAGTTAATACTTTAAAAACAATTATTGTAGTATTTATTTCAGCAATTATAACTACTTTATTAAAAAAGATACCAGTAATAAAAAAATTAGTTCAATAAATCAAGGGAGGTAAAATCATGAAATATGATTATTTAATTGTAGGCTCAGGTCTATTTGGTGCAATATTTGCATATGAAGCAAATAAAAAAGGAAAAAAATGTCTTGTAATAGACAAAAGACCACATATAGGTGGAAATATCTATACTGAGAATATAGAAGGAATAAATGTACATAAATATGGAGCACACATATTCCATACAAGCAACAAAGAAGTATGGGATTACATACAACAATTTGCAGAATTTAACAGATACACAAACTCTCCAGTTGCAAGATATAAAGACGAATTGTACAATATGCCATTTAATATGAACACATTTAACAAATTATGGGGAGTAGTAACACCAAAAGAAGCACAAGCAAAAATAGAAGAAGAAAAAAGACAAGCTGGTATTACTGAACCAAAAAATTTAGAAGAACAAGCAATAAGTTTAGTTGGACAAACAATATATGAAAAATTGGTAAAAGGTTATACAGAAAAACAATGGGGAAGAAAGTGCACAGAACTTCCAAGTTTTATAATTAAACGTTTACCTGTAAGATTAATATATGATAATAATTATTTTAATGATAAATATCAAGGAATTCCAATAGGAGGCTATACCCAAATAATAGAAAAAATGTTAGAAGGAATAGATATAAAATTAAACTGTGACTTTTTCGAAAATAATGAAGAATTAGAAAATGTTGCAGAAAAAATAGTATTTACAGGCCCAATAGATAAATTTTATAATTATAAATTTGGGGAATTAGAATATAGAAGTTTAAGATTCGAAACAGAAACATTAGATGAACAAAATTATCAAGGAAATGCTGTTGTAAATTATACAGAATATGAAGTTCCATATACACGTATAATAGAGCACAAACATTTTGAATTTGATGCAACATCTCCAAAAACAATAATAACAAAAGAATACCCAGATAGTTGGAATAAAGAAAAAGAACCATATTATCCAATAAATAATGAAAGAAATAATGAATTATATGAAAAATATGCAGCTTTAGCAAAACAGGATAAAAATGTTATTTTTGGAGGAAGACTAGGACAATACAAATATTATGATATGGATAAAGTAATTGCAGAAGCACTAAAATGTGTAAAAGAAGAAATAAAATAAAAAACCATAATATAAATTAATATTAGAGGTGAAAAATATGAATAAAGTATTAAAAATTATTTTGTTACTTATAATTGCAATAGGATGGATGGTATGTATATTTAAACTTTCTGGAATGAATTCAAAAAATTCTAATGGAAAAAGCACGGATATAATAAGTCTATTTATTGAGGATGCATTAGACATTACAAATGATTATGGAATTACAAATTCTCATCCAAGTGATGAAAAACTAGCACATGCATCAGAACTAATAAATGCTCCTGCAAGGAAAGTAATACATGCATCTGTATATTTTATATTGGCTTTTTTCTCAATGCTTTTATGGGATGTTATATTAGACCATAAACATTATTTTATAGCTTTATTGTTATCATTCATTATATGTGTTATATTTGCAATAAGTGATGAATTTCATCAAACATTTGTAGCTGGAAGAACAGGACAGTCACTAGATGTTTTAATAGATTCAGCAGGGGCGTTAGTTGGTTTGGTATTTTATAGTACATACCATATTGTATTTAAGAGTGGATATAAAAAAGCAAAAAAAGAAATGGAAGAAAATTAAATAATTATTTAAATGGAGGAACAATTGAAAATAATAATTTATAGAATAATATTATTAATATTACTAGCAGCTACATTTACATGTATATTCAACTTTTCAGCCCAGAATGGTCCACAATCTAGTTCTGTAAGCCAAAAAGTAGCAAAAATAATAATAGATATATTACCATCAACCAAAAATTTGGAAGAAGAACAAAAAAATAATTTAGTAGAGCAATCACAAAAAATAATAAGAAAAGGTGCTCATTTTTCAATATATATGGTTGTTGGAATTTTAATTATGGCATTTATGTGTACTTATAATGTTAAACAAAAAACAAGAATTTTTGTAAGTATATGTGTAGGACTTTTATATGCAATATCTGACGAAACTCATCAATATTTTATACCTGGAAGGCAAGCATCACCAATAGATGTAGGAATTGATACATGTGGAGTAATTACAGGAATATTAATAGTACTTGGGATTTGGACGATTGTAAATAAAATTAAAATAAAAAAATCTTATAATTCTTTAGCTTAATTATAAATTGTAATAAAGAACATAAAAGATTGCAAATAAATTAAAAAAAGTGTTGAATATTTTAGAATAAGTGTGGTATAATAGGTTTTAGTTGTAAAAAGGGAGGAAATAAAAATGAAAAAAGTATTAAGAAAAACAAAAATAGTAGGAACAATAGGACCTGCAAGCCAAAGTGAAGAAATGTTAACAAAATTAATGAACGCTGGATTAAACGTTACAAGAATTAACTTCTCACATGGTGGATATGAAGAAAATGGAGAAAAAATAGAAACAATAAAAAAAGTTAGATCTGCATTAAACAGACCTGTTGCACTATTATTAGACACAAAAGGACCTGAAATAAGAACAGGAGTATTAGAAACTGGAAATGAAAAAGTTACAATAGAAGAAGGACAAGAATTTACATTTGTAAATGATGATATAATCGGAAATAATACAAAAACATCAATAAGCTATAAAGAATTATACAAAGACGTAAAAGTTGGTGGAACATTATTAGTTGATGATGGAGCATTAGAATTTGAAATAACAGAAATTAAAGGTAAAGATATAGTATGTAAAGCATTAAATACAGGAAGATTAGGAAGCAGAAAAACAATGAATGTACCAGGAGTTAAAGTAGATTTACCAGCTTTAACACAAAAAGATATAGATGATATTACAGAAGGAATTAAAAGAGGATTTGATTATATAGCAGCATCATTTGTAAGAAAAGCATCAGATGTTATTGCATTAAGAAACTTATTAGATTCAAATGGTGGAGAAAGAGTAAAAATCATATCTAAAATAGAAAACCAAGAAGGAATTGATAACTTCGAAGAAATATTGGAATTATCTGATGGTATAATGGTTGCTCGTGGAGACATGGGAGTTGAAATACCAATGGAACAAGTTCCAATAGTTCAAAAAAGATTTATAAAAAGATGTAATCAAGTTGGAAAACCAGTTATAACAGCAACACAAATGTTAGAATCAATGACATCAAATCCAAGACCAACAAGAGCAGAAGTTAGTGATGTTGCAAATGCTGTATATGATACAACAGGAGCAATAATGTTATCTGGAGAATGTGCAATGGGTAAATATCCAGTTGAATGTGTTCAAGCAATGTCTAAAATATCAAAAGCAATTGAAGCAGATACAAACTACTGGAAAAGATTCAATAAAAATGCTACATCAGCTGACTTTAATGATATTGAATCACACGTTGCATATACAACATGTGTAACAGCACAAAATATGAAAGCAGCAGGAATTGTTGCATACACACATAAAGGTGATTCAGTAAGAAAATTAGCAGGATTTGGAGCTGGATGCCCAATATTTGCTATAACAGATGATGAAAAAACGTTTAACCAATTATCAGTATCTTTCAATGTAGTACCAGTATTAGTAATGGGAGAAAAAACTATAGAAGATACAATTTGCAAAGGAATTGAAAAGATTAAAGCAGATGAATTAGTAGAAGCAGGAGATGTTCTTGTAATATCTGGCGGTTCTAAAATATTACCAAATGCATCAGAAAACAAAGTTTTTGGTGGAATGGTTAGAATATAATTTAAATTTAATAGTAATGCCTAAAAAGACTAAAATCTTTTAGGCATTTTTTATATTTTGAAACACTTTTTATACTTTTGTCATATTATGTAGTATATGAAAAAAGGAGGAATAAAAATGTTTGGAAGATATCAAAAATGCCAATGTATGAATAACAATTACGAAAATGATAATTCTTGTAATGTACAAGATATATTAGAAACTAGCTGCAACAATGTTGTTTCATACAATATGGCTCAAAATAGTTGTGAATGTGGATTTGATGAAGAAAATAGCGTTTTTCCAGAAAATCCAATGCTAGGGCAAAGTTATGTACCAATTCAATACATGGATAAAACATTTAAACCATGTGTTGGCTTAAAAATGGGAACAATATTTCCAGAACTTGTTAGTCCATATTACCCTGGGCAATCAATGGAACAAATTAGATACATTGAATCTATGAATAAAATAGGGAAGGGGTGTAACATATGTCAGTAGATGAAAATAGAAATTGTGGATGTGGTTTTAATAATAATATGAGCAGTAACATGGAAAATAATATGAATGTTAATATGCCTGAAACATTAAACTATAGTAACTCTTGCCAAGAGACACAAAATACAGTAGATTGTTGTATGCAACAAGAAATGTTAAATCAAATCATGGCCTATGATTTTGCTATAAATGATCTTGCATTATATTTAGATACTCATACTGATGATGAAAAAGCTCTTTGTCTTTATAGAAAATATTGTAAAGAAGCTAAAGGATTAAAAGATAAATATCAAAAGGTGTTTGGACCTCTTACAATTAATTTTCCATGTAATAAATGGAGATGGATTGAAGAGCCATGGCCTTGGGAAGGAGGAAATTATTAATGTGGACTTATAATAAAACTTTACAGTATCCTATAAATATTAAATGTGCTGATCCTAGACTTGCAAAAGTTATAATATCTCAATATGGAGGCCCAGATGGTGAACTTGCCGCTTCTTTAAGATATTTGTCTCAAAGATTTGGAATGCCTGATCAAAATGCAAAAGCAATATTAAATGATATAGGAACAGAAGAACTTGCTCACCTTGAAATGGTGGGAACAATAGTACACCAACTAACAAAAAATGCAAGCATAGAAGAAATAGAAAAAGCAGGTTTAGCACCATATTATACAGACCATGGGGTGGGTTTGGAATCTATCCAAAAAGAATTTAATAATAATTTGAATTAAAAATTATTTTTAATGTAAGATTTATAAAATGATTTAAAATTTCTTTTGCCATGAACGACAAAATGTATGTAAACAGTATCTGAATCTTCAGAAACATCATAAACTATTCGATAACTTTTATAAATAAGTTCTCTAAAATGCTTGTCCAAAAGTTCTGGAACATATCTACCTAAATAAGGAGCATTTTCTAGTTCATATATTCGAGAATAAATATTTTCTGAAGTTTCGTTTGCATATTTAATAGAGTCACGCGATATATATTCAAAGATAGAATCTATATCTTCATGTGCCTCATTTGACATCAAAACTTGCATGTTTTTTTCTCATCCTTTCTTTAGACTCTTCAATAGTCATTACTCTACCATTTTTTATATCATCTTGGCTTTTTTGTAATTTTGAATGTAGATATAAAGTATAGATAGCATCATCCCAAGTTGTATCATCAGGCAAAGTATTAACTGTTGCAAGAATTTCTTTTTTTTCATTAATCATAATTTTCACGTTCCTTTCTTTTAAAAATTTCTAATAATAGTATAACACAAATTAATTTAAAATACTATGATTTTTTAAAAATTCCAATGAATCACAACATCTTGTGAATTTGCTTTTTTGTTTTTTTCTCCAATTTCAATATAATCTATAAAGCTATTAACAATATCATAATTAAGTTCTTTAAAATCTTTAAAGTGATTAATTATTTTTTCTTTTTGTTCTTTTATAAAATTACTGTTTAATTCTTTTTCCTTCAAATTAGATAAATCATTTTGTGTTTTAGTTAGTTCTTTTTGCTTTGCTGATTTATCAGATAAAAAAGAGGAGTTTAAATCTTCAAATACATCTTCTGGAATTTTACCACTTACTTTGTTTAAATAAAGTTCTTTTATTGCTTTATTGATATCTTCCATTTCTTTAGAAAATAATTCAACCTTATTTTGCAATAATTTAGCCTTGTTTAAGTTATCATTTGAAACAAATAAATCATCAGAAATATTATCAAAATTATAAAATGCTAAAATTTTCTCTCTAATTTTTTCGGTCACTAATACTTTTAAATTTTCATAACCAATAGAATGTGTTGTGCAAGTACCATATAATTTTTTAGAGCCTTTACAAGAAAAGTAAATGTAACCTCTATCATTTTGACATTTATAAAGTTTTGTACCACAATCTAAACATACAAGTTTATTGGCAAATAAATGAACTTCGCCATTTTTACATCTTCTAGTTTTACTTTTAAAGATTTCTTGAACTTTATAAAATTGTTCTTTAGTAATAAGAGGTTCGTGAGTGTTTTCTACAATAATCCATTCAGATTTAGGCTGATTTACCATTTTTTTAGATTTGTAACTAACTTTTTTATTATAGCCTTGTACTAAATTACCAATATAAACTTCATTTTTTAAAATTTTGCTAACTGTAGATTCACACCAATAGTCAATATTTTTACCTTGATTTTTAAAATTAATCCCTTGTGATTGTTTATATTTAGTTGGTGTTAAAATACCTTTATCATTTAAGATTTGAGCAATTTTAGTAGCACCATTGCCTTGTTCATAAAGGTTAAAAATCAATTTAATAACATCAGCAACTTCTGTATCAATAACAAGTTTATTTTTATTCTCTGGACTTCTTTTATAGCCGTAACACACAAAAGAGCCAATATGTAATCCTTGCTTTCTTTTACTATCAAATGTCTTTCTGATATTTTCTGATAAATCCTCTAAATACCACTCATTGACTAAACCATTGATTTGTCTTGATTTCTTATTTCCTTTATCTAAAGTATCAACATGATCTACAAGACTTACAAAACGAATATTCCACTCGATAAATTTATTATGTAAGTATTTTTCAACTATTTCCATATCACGAGTAAATCTGCTTTGAGTTTTACAAAGTACAATATCAAATTTATGGCTTTTAGCATCTTCTAATAATTTATTAAATTCAGGTCTTTCGCTGTCTATTCCAGAGTAGTCCTCATCACAATAAATTTTATAAACATCCCAACTCCTTTCTATTGCATAGTTTAATAGCATAGATTTTTGATTTTGGATACTTTCACTTTCATCATTTTCGTGAATTTTATCATCATCTTCACGAGAAAGTCTACAATATATAGCAACTTTCATAGTTATACCTCCAATCGTATAACTACTCATTTCGTATGGTCATATTATACAAAAATAAGTAGAATTTATCAAGTTATTTTATATTCACAAATTGCCTTTCTATCAATTTGTCTATAATTGTTTTTATTGCTTTTTCTATATCTTTTGTATTTGTTGTTTTATTTTTTTCTATTACATTAAAATTTACTTTATCACTCATAAATACAATCCTCCTAAACAATTTTATTATTAAGGGCTTGTATTTGTGACAAAAAAATAAAGCCCCTTAAATTTTGGCTTTAACATATTACTCTCCTTGTATTTGGATTTATTCTATTACTAACTCTTTTTGGTACATCTATTGATATATTTATATTTTTATTTAAAATTAAATCACTAGAATGCTTATCATAATTATAAATGCTTCGATTCCATTTTACAAAAGCTAAATTAGATATATAATTATCATTTTTGTATGATAATTCAGCAGAATCTCTTACTAGTTGTGCTTGTAATGCTCTATAAGAATCATCATCTTTTTTTGCTCTTTTGTATGTCTTATAATATTCTTTATTATAATTAGCTTTTTTAATCATTGACACTTGATGTTTATTTTCTTTATTAGTAATATATCGTTTATCTTTTTTTATAATTTGTGATATATAACTTTGAGAAACATTCAACTTATTTGCAATATCATTTTGCTTTAATTGTTCATCATAATACATTTTTAATATTTTATCTTTTTTACTCATTAAAATAAGCTCCTTTTATACTTATATTTTTTACTTGCAGTTTTTTATGTACAAAAACCCCATATATTAAAATACAAATTTTAACATATGTTGACAAATCAACCACTTTATTGTAATATATTTATATAAGCAAAGTATTAAAAACACCTTGTTGTAAGTAATATTTTCATGTAATAAATATATTACACATACAAATTATAGAGTAATACTTTGTGTTTGTCAATATATTACTATAAAAATTTTATAAAATTTTTAGATAGGAGAAATTTATGAATTTACAATTAGAATATGGATTTAATAATATGCCTGTAACAAAGTTTAAAAAATATGAAATAAAAGTTATAAATGATATAAAATATGTTGTGCCAGTTGTAGATGAAGTGCAATCTTTTTCATATGATGTTATTGATTATGGAGATTATCAAGAGAATGATGAACCATTAATTGATTTTATAAATTTAGGTAAAGCAACATTAGAAAATCCAAATAATGTAGATACTCTTTTAATTGAATATATAAATAAATATGGACTTTTAGGCTTAATACATGATTTGCCAGTAAATAGATATTACACATTAGATAAGGTTGTATTATTAAAAGAATTTAATAATATCACTGGTAAAGAATACTATGATTGTTTTAATACAATGGAAATATTAGATTATTTTAAAAAATTTTTTCCTACATCAATAGAGAAAGAAATAAACAAATTAATTGAACAAACTAATAAACAAATATGTCAGCATAGTATGGAAAAATTTATAACACACGATCTAAATGATTTATATTATAAGAATGAAAAATATTTTGAACAAGCTGATATGATAATTGAATATGCTCAAATAATTTATAAAGCACTACTTGAATTAAAGAAAAGTGAGAATGAATATACAGATACACAATTAATTGAAAGAATAGAAACAAAACATATTAGAACAAATTTAACATATGATGGTATTACAATACATATTAGAAGTTTAAAAGAATACATAGATGAAGATTTTAAATTATATGCTATACAAACTAAAAAGTATTTAAAAGTTTGTAAGCATTGTGGAAAAGCTTTTATTGCAAAAAATCCAAAAACGGAATATGATACATTTAGTTGTAAAAATCAAGAGAATGTTTATAAAAGTAGAGCAAGAAAGAATGAAAATTAAATAGAATAAGGAGAACTTTATGAAAATTTTAGTAACTAGACATGGACAAACAAATTGGAATGTTATAGGAAAATTACAAGGACAAACAGATATTGAATTAAATGATACTGGTAGATTACAAGCAATTGAAACTGGAAAATTAATTAAAAATGAAAAAATAGATTTAATAATTACATCTCCATTAAAAAGAGCAAAGGAAACAGCAGAAATTATTAATAAAAATTTTAATGTTACTATTATAGAAGATAAAAGGTTAATGGAAAGATATTGGGGAAAAAGTGAAGGCTTAACCAAAGAACAAATAAAAGAGCAAAAAAGAGAGAATCCATTGGTAGATGATGTTTGGAATTATAATAAAAATGTTGAGTTTAACAATATGGAAAATATGCATGATTTTTGTAAAAGAATATATGAGTTTCTTGATGAAATAATGAGTAAATATAAAGATAACAATATACTTTTAGTAACTCATGGTGGAGTATCTGTACCAATTAAAAGCTATTGTATGAAATATCCTCTTGAAAAAATTGTTGATAGAGAAGAAATTAAAGGCTTGAAAAACTGCGAGGTGTATAGTTATGTTGAGTAAGCTCTTTGAATGTGAATCAAATAAAAATAATAATTATTATAGGGTTATTCAAACTCAAAAAGAATATTCTGATGGAAGAATATTTCCTATTGATGAAATAGTTGTTTCAGATAATCCTGTTAATTTAGAAGCAGATGATAGGACAAAGATGGGTGGTTTTTGTGTTTCGACAAAAGAATATATTTTTAGGTGGCTAATTAGAGGGAACACTCTTTGTGAAGTTATAATTCCAGATGACTATAAAATTTATAAAACAATTCATAAAAGTGGTGTATATATTGCAGACCATATTATTTTAACTAATCCAAAAGAAATAGATAATGAATTTGCAACACAATTATATTTGCAATCAAAACTGTTAGATATAGAATATTTTAAAGCAATGACTGCATGTGCAATATGTGGTTACATTAATACAGCATTAAAAGTTTGTCATGATAAAGTAAATGTCCAAAATGTTGATACTGCACTAAATGAATTTAATAGTTTTTGTGGAAGAAGAATTAATGAAAACTTTATAGATAATGAGGTTGCTCGAAATTCTATTACATTGTTATATAATGAATTAATTAAAATAAAGAATATGAATTATTAGGGGGAAATTGCTATGAATGTTGTTGATATTATAAAAAATTTTATAAAAACACAATTTAATAAAAAGCCACTTTTACAAGCAGGTCAAATAGACGAATATGCTAAAAAAGCTGAAGCAATTGATGATATATCACTAATTAAGCAAATTTATAATAAGTGTTCTAAACGGATTAGAAACAGAAATTAAAAAAACTCCTAATGATGTATATTGTTCAAAATTACAAACCAAAATATCTGATGAACAATTAATTAGACTAACAAAAGAGTTTTTCCAAAGTATTGATTTAGATTATTTCAATAAAATTAATACAATATTAGACCATACAAATTCAGATTTTAAATTAAATATTTCCACTTCATCTAATATTGAAAATGCAGTTGGTAATCCTAACGAGCAGCACCCAATAAATATAGATGTAAAACAATATGGAGATTTAAGAGATATTTATGGATTAGTTCATGAATTAACTCATTGCCTTGATGTTGACAAAGGAGACAATACAACTAGACAACTTTTTGGAGAAATTGCACCTCAATGTATGGAAAGATTATTAGATAATTTTTTGATAAAGCAATCAAATTCAGAAAAATTTGATATTGATAAATTACTTGAAGATATTGAAAAAAGGAAATATACTACATTCTTATCAAGAATGAAAAATGTACAGCATTTTTTTGAATTAAAGGATCAAAAAGATAAAGGAATTATTCCTAGACGGAAGAACTTTAGAGCAAATAAAGGATGTTAGATATGCTCTAGCACAATTAGGACAAAATCAATTTTGCAAAAGTTTTAATAAAAGTAAATTAATTGAATTTATTAAATGCGTTAACAATGATGATTTCAATGGTGCAAATAAAGCTATGGGACTAAATCTAGAGAGGAAAAATCAATTTCAAAGAACTTCATTAATTGATACTACTGTTTATGACGGAGAAATGATGTTTAATCAATTGAGAAAAAAAGAAACTTATAAAAATTTAGTAAATCAAATTACAGAGAATTTACAAAATTCTAAAGATTCTAAATTTACATTTGAACTAAATGGTACTCAATATGATATTACAGTAAGCTTACCTGATGAAACTAAAGGTATTAATATTCCAAGTATGTTAATGATGCCTAGAAATTGCAAACAAAATACTAATATTGTATTAGAATCAAATAATATGGAATCTAGCGATTTACATGAAATTATTAGTCAAGCAGGACAAACAGGAATGCATTTGACTTCAGTATTAAAAAATAATCCTAGACCAATTCTTATTCCAATCTTACCTTCAGAAGAAAATAGACCATATTTTCAACAACTATCACAAGAATGCTTTAACCTTTCAGAAAAAGATAAATATTATAGAATTGATAAACAAATTGTAAGAATTTTAGAAAAAACAAAAGAACAGATTAATCAAAATTATGGGATAAACTGTGAAGATAAAATACTATTAAATGGATATTCAAGTTCCGGTGTGTTTGCTCAAAGATTTTCAATGATACATCCTGAAATTATTAAGAAGGCTTGCATTGGAGGAGCGAGTGGAAGTATTCCTTTACTAGATGCTACATTAGATTATCCAATAGGCATTAAAAATTACAGAGAATTATTTGGTAAAGACTTTGATATGGAAGAATATAAAAAAATACAATTTGAATATTATGTTGGAGAATTGGAAACAATAAATAAATCTAATGATAGACGACTTGAAAATGGTGAATTGGCTCCAATGCATGATATGAGTTATTTTGACAGAAGTGTTCCGATAAATGTTGGTATTCATCAAAGAAAATTACTAGGATATGATATGTTTGAAAGAGTTCAAAGAACTATTAGCAAATTAAAAGAAAAAGGTGTGCATATAAATCATCAAATATTAAAAAGTAGAACTCATAGAAATATGGAAGTTAACGGAACACAATATAAAGGCGTTAATGAACTTGGTGATAAAATTATTGACGATACTTTTGGCATAAGCAGAGAAAAAACTGAAAATAAAGAAATTATTGATTAGAAAAGGAACAATTATTGCTCCTTTTCATTTTTTATAATTCTAATTTAAATTCTTTGTCTTGTTTCTCTTTATTTAACTGCTTTTCAGCATCAATAAAAGTACGAGTTTCTTTTTCAAAATTTCTAATAACTTCATCTTCAGATGGTAAATCAAATTTACTACATATCCATTTTATGAATTTTTGAGTAGTTTCCTTAAATTTATCAATAACTTTTTTCAAATGGCTATTTTCCTTTTCCAATTTACGAATTTTACTTCTATATTGCCATTCCAAATTAAACTCTTTATCTTGGTAATTTTTCTCAATATCAGAAACTTTTAAATGTAAAGCTTTATTATCTGCAATTATTGTATCCCTTTCTTTTTGGTACTTTTGAGCATCATTAATAACTTTAGATTGTTTTGACAATTCTTTATGCAATAATAAATTATCTTTATATAATTCTTTAATTAAATCATCTTTAGGTTTTATAATTTCAGTTAATATTTTTTCATCTCTTTTTATTGAAAATTTACCAATATCAGCAATATCTGGAACATCTGGCAATTCTAACTTTATATCATTTAAGACTTTTTTAGTATTTTCATAATTTGTAATTTTTTTATATTCTTCAATAGTGTAGTGTTTTCTGCCTGTATCTTCAACAAACATTCCTCTTTCTAAATCAAAGCCTTTTGATTTGACATGATTAAAATAAGCATCTTGTAATTTCCTGTAACTATTTCGACCTTTCCAAAAATCTCTTGCACATATTTTATCAATATCTTTTCCTTCTTTATCTTTTGTATGAACAACAGGAACAAACATTAAATGTAAATGTGGTGCTCCTTCATCTAAATGTACTACTGCTGCTATTACATTTTGTTCTCCCAAATTTTTATAATTACAAATAAATTTATAACATTCATCAAAATACCTTTTTGTTTCTTGTTCCCCAATTCTATCAAAAAATGCTTGGTCAGATGTAAATATCATTTGACACATTACTATACTATTATTCCTTAAATGTGCTTGTATTTTTGTTTCTTTTAAATATTTATCAAATTCTTTTGTATATGTTAAATCATTCTTTTTCAAATAATAATTCAAATGTGTTCTACTTGAATCAATATCTTTATTAGAATGATTTTTGGCTTTTCTATCATTATGAGTGCATTTCCCATTTATTTCAGCTCGTGTTAATTTCTCATTTCTTACGATAGCATAACTCATATTCTTCGTAGCTCCTTTCTTAAATAAGATAATTTTGATTGTCTAACACACTAGACAAACCAGTTTGTCGTGCGGCAGGAAAATTACTTTTCCCACACCCTTTTTTCATAGAAAATGTAAATTCATTTTCTATGTTTAAACTAAATTATCAATTTAGTTTAAAAGAAGAGTAAGAAAAATTTATTACAAATTTTCTTTACTCTTATGAAACCTAGCTCGGTTTCAAACTTCCACGCAGTGGTCTTTCTATATAGAAACCAGAGTGAGAGAGCAAAGTAGAAATAGATGCAATAATCCCTTATATAAAATAAAGAATTATTACATCTATAATTTAGAAACCGTCGGTCGGTCGCTTTGTTTTCATAGATAGTCTAGTAAGTAGATTAACTACTGTAATTGCTGACATTTAAAATGTCTTTGTTCATACTTGCCCAAACTTTTTGCAATTACAAATCCATATTCAAGTTTTGCCTCCCAAACTCTTTTATTATTGTGAGTATATTGTTGTAAAATCTCACTCACGCATTTTGTATTAATAGACCGTTAATACTAATACGAATAAACTTTATAGCATCGGCTCATCACACCAAGAACTTTTATAGAGGTTCTGCATATCTCTTTTGAAAAAGAAAAACTACCGATAGTTATAAAAACTATAAGTAGTTCATTTTTCTAATATTTAATTAAGCTGTAAAATGCTTTTTAAGGCATTTAAAATTAGACGTAGACTAATTTTTAAAACAACTATACGAAATTGAGTAGTTATATTTATAATTTTTCATATTTGGATAGTTTACAAACCTACACCACATGGGGTAGATGTATACCCTCAATCTGCGGCTGGAGTTCCATTTGATGCAACATGTCTAGCTTGTAAGGGGGATCCAATTGCAAATTTACAAGAAGACTTGGCAGCAGAACAAAAAGCAAGAGCAACTTATGAAAAATTAATTGATTTATGTAGAGATAACCCAGAAGTAATTGACCCACTTCGCTATTTAAGAGAAAGAGAAATAGTCCATTTCCAAAGATTTGGAGAAGCACTAAGAGGAGTTCAAGATAAATTAGCAGAGAAAAAATTTTATATGAATGATTGCAAATAACAATTATCCCTCAGTTATACTGAGGGTAATTTTTTTATCATTAAATAAACAAGAAGGTGTAGTATATTATAATATTTTATGGTATAATATATCAAATTTACAAGAATACTTAGCAGCAGAGCAAGAAGCAAGAACAACTTTTAAAAATAAAAATGAAATGGAAGTAATAAAAATGTTAAATCAATTTTCAAGAACAGAATTATTAATTGGAAAAGAAGGAATAGAAAAATTACAAGGTGCAAAAATTGCGATTTTTGGACTTGGGGGAGTAGGTTCATTTGTAGCAGAAGGGCTAGTAAGAGCTGGAGTAGAAAATTTTGTATTAATAGATGATGATAAAATATGTTTAACAAATTTAAATAGACAAATAATAGCAACAAGAAAAACAATAGGAAAATACAAAGTAGAAGTAATGAAAGAAAGAATGCTAGAAATAAATCCAAATGCTAAAGTTGAAACATATCAAGAATTTTATATGCCAGAATCTAAAACAAATATAATAAATGAAGATTTAAATTATGTAGTAGATTGTGTTGACACAGTTACTGCAAAAATAGAAATTATTATGAACTGTAAGAAATTAAATATCCCTGTAATATCTGCAATGGGAACAGGAAACAAACTTGATCCAACAAGATTTGAAATTACAGATATATATAAAACTAGCATATGTCCACTTGCAAAAGTAATGAGAAAAGAACTTAAAAAAAGAAATGTAGACAGTTTAAAGGTTATATATTCAAAAGAAGAACCAATAAAACCAGACAATACAAGTAGCAGTAGCTGCAAAACAAATTGTATCTGCCCTCCGGGAACAAAAAGAAAATGTACAATAAGAAATCAAGTACCTGGAAGCATATCATTTGTACCATCTGTTGCAGGACTAATGATTGCAGGAGAAATAATAAAAGATATTTTAAATAAATAATAAAAAATAACTCTAAATTATTAAAAGAATTAATAATTTAGGGCTATTTTTTTATTAAAATACATTGTACTGACTTACCAGTATAAAGACATATAAAAAGATGTGTTATAAAATAATCTAGTAATTTAAATATAAAGAAAGTAGGATACAAATGAGTGAAAAATTATATGAAGTTATAAAAATAGATAATTTAAAGGATATGTTAAATAAAACAAAAGAAATATATAGTAACAAAATAGCATATCAAATAAAAATAGATAATGGTAAATATAAAACATTTACACATAAGCAAGTAAGAAATATGGTAGATAATCTTGGAACTGCATTAATTGACATGGGGTTAAAAAATAAAAGAATAGCAATAATTGGAGAAAACAGGTATGAATGGGAAGTTGCTTATTTATCAGTAGTATGTGGAACAGGACTTGTTGTTCCTCTTGATAAATCATTACCTGAAAATGAATTAGAATCACTAATAGAAAGGTCTGAAGTTGAAGCTATTTTTTATTCTAAAAAATATGAAGATACATTAACTAAAATAAAATACAACCAAAATAACAAATTAAAACATTTAATATCATTTGATAATTTAGAAAATACAGATGGTATATATTCTTTAAATGAATTAATAAAAACAGGAGAAAAATTAATAAAAAATGGGAATAAGGAATTTATAGAAGCCAAAATAGATAATGAAAAAATGAGCATTATGTTATTTACATCTGGTACAACATCTAGTTCTAAAGTGGTTGCTCTTTCTCATAAAAATATTTGTTCAAATTTAATGGACATTGCATCAGTTGTTGATGTAAATGAAAATGATACACTTCTTTCTATTTTACCAATACACCATGTTTTTGAATGCACAGTTGGATTTTTATTTTCGCTATACAAAGGTGCAAAAACTGTATTTTCAGATGGATTAAGACATGTTGTTGATAATTTAAAAGAATATCAAGTAACTGTTATGGCTTGTGTTCCTGTTATTTATGAAAGAATTTTTGGAATGATAAGAAAACAGTTAGAAAAGCAAGGAAAACTTGATAATATTTTAAAAAAGGAAGAAGAGCTTAGAAATTCAAGCATGGAAGAAAGAAAAGAAAATTTTAAACAAATTCATGATATGCTTGGAGGTAAAGTAAAATTATTTATAAGTGGTGCCGCTTCTTTAGATCCTGCAATAGAAGAAAGATACAGACTGCTTGGTATTAATATAGTTCAAGGCTATGGGTTAACAGAAACTTCTCCAGTTGTAGCAATAGGAACAAACAAAGAGCACAAGATTGGCTCTATTGGAAAAACAGTTCCAAGTGTTAAAGCAAAACTTGTAGATATAAATAAAGAAGGAGTAGGAGAACTTGTTGTAAAAGGCCCAAGTATTGCACTTGGTTATTATAACAATGAAAAAGCAACAAAAGAATCTTTTAAAGGTGACTGGTTTTATACAGGTGATTTAGCCAAAATTGATAAAGAAGGCTATATATTTATATGTGGTAGAAAAAAGAGTGTTATAGTACTAAAAAATGGAAAAAATATATTTCCAGAAGAAATGGAAAATTTAGTAAATAAAATTGAAGGTGTAACAGAATCATTTATTTTTGGGAAACAACAATCAGATGATAAAAATGATATAAAAATAAATGTAAAAGTTGTATATGACAAAGAGGTTGTAGAAAATGTATACAAAGCAAAAACGAAAGAAGATATTTATAGGGCAATTTTTGAAAAAATTAAAGAAGTAAATTCAACAATGCCACAATATAAAGCAATAAGAGGAATGATATTAACAACTAAGCCATTAATAAAAACAACAACCAATAAAATAAAAAGGCAGGCAAATTTAGATGAAATTAACAAATCTGAAAACTAAATATTTAGGAAGAGATTTTATATTTTATAACCAAATTGATTCTACGCAAAATGAAATATTTAGAAGAATAGAAAATAATAATATAAAAAATGGAACACTTGTTATGGCAGATATTCAAACAAATGGAAAAGGAACACATGGTAGAATATGGCATACAAATGAAACACAAAATATTGCCTTTTCCTTTTATATAGAAGTAAATTGCTCTCCTCAAAAATTAGAAGGGGTGACAATTGAAGTTGCCAAAATTATTGTAGAAATATTTAAACTAAAATATAATATAAATTTAAATATAAAAGAGCCCAATGATATAACATACAATGGTAAAAAAATAGGAGGAATACTTACTCAAAGCAAAATTATAGCTAAAAATGTTAAATTTTTAGTAATTGGTATTGGTATTAATACAAACCAAACGGTATTTTTAGATGATATAAAAGATATTGCAACATCAATAAAAAAAGAATTTGGAATAGAAGTTAATAGAACTGAAATTATTGAATGTTTTTGTAATAAATTTGAAGAAACAATAAAAAGGAGAATTAAATTATGAAAATAGGTTTTTTATTTCCTGGGCAGGGAGCTCAATATGTAGGCATGGGAAAGGATTTATATGAAAAATATGATGAAGCAAAAAAGATTTATGATATGGCAGAAAAAATCACAAATGAGCCTATAAAACAAATATCATTTGAAGGCCCAAAAGAACTTTTAGATAAAACTAAATATACTCAACTTGCAATACTTACGCAAAGTTTAGCAATACTCGAAATTTTAAAAAAATGTAATATAAATTCTAATTTATCAGCAGGATTAAGTTTGGGAGAATATACAGCTTTAATAGAAAACGGAATATTTAGTTTTGAAGATGGTTTAAAAATTGTTCAAAAAAGAGGAGAAATAATGCAAAATTATACTCCAAGTGGTAACTGGAAAATGGCTGCAATAATAGGGCTTACAGAAAAACAAGTAGAAGATGTTTGCAATAAAATAAATTATTTTGTTGTTCCTGCAAACTATAATACAATTGGGCAAATAGTTATATCTGGGGAAGAACAAGGAGTTATTGAAGCAGGAGAGCTTGCAAAACAAATGGGAGCAAAAATGGTTAGTATTTTAAATACTGCAGGACCATTTCATACAGAAAAACTAAAAGAATGTTCTATTAAACTAAAAAAAGAGCTAGAACATGTAAATATAATTTCCAAAGAACCCAAAGTTGTAAAAAATATAGATGGGAAAATATATAGTAAATCAGATGATATTTCACAAATATTATCAGAGCATATAATGAATCCTGTAAAATTTACTAAAGTATTACAAACAATGTATGATAATGGAATAGACTTCTTTTTAGAAATTGGTCCAGGGAAAACTTTAAGTTCATTTGTAAAAAGAATGAAATTTGAAAGACCTATAAAGATAATGAATGTTGGAACTGTTAATGATTTAGAAAAGTTAATAAAGGAGGTAATGTAATGAATAAAGTTGCTTTTATAACAGGAGCTACTAGGGGAATAGGAAGCCAAATTGCATATACGCTTGCAAAACAAGGCTATAACATAGTTGTTAATTACAGAAAAGAAAATGAAGATTTTGAAAATACAAAAAAGAAAATCCAAAGTTTAAATGTTAAGTTTTTAGGAGTTAAAGGCGATGTTTCTAATTTTGAAAGTTGCGAAAATATGATAAAAGAGACAATTAAAGAATTTGGAAGAATTGATGTATTAGTAAATAATGCAGGTATTACAAAAGATATGCTACTTTTAAGAATGAAACAAGAAGATTTTTTAAGTGTTATAAATACAAACTTAGTTGGAACATTTAATATGACTAAAAATGTTATTTCTTATATGACAAAACAAAAAGAAGGAAGGATTATAAACATATCTTCTGTTGTAGGAATAAGTGGAAATGCAGGACAAACAAATTATGCCGCATCTAAAGCTGGAATAATAGGATTTACTAAAAGTTTAGCAAAAGAAGTAGCTAGCAGAAACATACTTGTAAATGCTGTTGCTCCAGGATTTATAGAAACCAAAATGACAGATGTTTTAAAAGAAGAAATTAAAGAAGAAATTAATAAAACAATACCATTAAAAAGAATGGGAACTGCCGAAGATGTTGCAAATGTAGTAAAATTTTTATCATCAGAAGATAGTTCTTATATTACAGGCCAAGTAATTCAAGTTGATGGTGGAATGTTAATGTAGAAAGGGGAAATATAAATGGAAAAAAGAGTAGTAATAACAGGAATGGGTGCTATAACTCCAATAGGAACAGATGTTTTTGAAACATGGGAAGGAATAAAAAACAAAAAATGTGGAGTAAATGAAATTACTTTGTTTGATACAGCAACATTTAAAACAAAGTTAGATGCAGAAATAAAAAATTATAATCCACAAGATTATTTTGACCAAAAGCAATCAAAAAGGTTAGATAGGTCATCTCAACTTGGAATTATAGCTGCAAGAGAAGCGGTAAAAGACAGTAATATTACAAAAGAAAATACTAATTTTGATAGAGTAGGAACTTTTGTAAGTTCTGGAATTGCAGGTTTAACAACAATTCAAGAACAATGTAAAATAAATTTTGAAAAAGGTAATAGAAGAGTTTCACCAATGTTTATTCCAATGGCAATTGCCAATATGCCTGCTGGAAATATAGCTATAGAATTTGGATTTAAAGGTGAATCAATTTCTGTTTTAACAGCATGTGCATCATCAACACATGCAATAGGAGAGGCATACAAAACTATAAAATTAGGTGCAGAAGATGTTATTATAGCAGGTGGAACAGAAGCTGCAATTTGCGAAGTAGGAATTGCAGGTTTTGAAAATATGAAAGCATTATCATCATCTACTGATATTAATAGAGCTAGTATTCCATTTGATAAAGAAAGAAATGGTTTTGTAATGGGAGAAGGAGCAGGAATGCTTGTTTTAGAGGAATTAGAACATGCAAAAAAAAGAGGCGCTAAAATATATGGAGAAATAATAGGCTATGGAGCAACAACAGACGCATACCATATAACATCACCATGTCCAGATGGAAAATGTAGTGCAAAAGCAATGGAAAGGGCAATTGCAGATGCAAAAATAACGTCAAAAGAAATTGATTATATAAATGCTCATGGAACATCAACACATTTAAATGATTCAACAGAAACAATGGCCATAAAAACAGTATTTAAAGATAATATAAATAGATTAATGGTAAGCTCTACAAAGTCAAATACAGGGCATTTACTAGGTGCTGCTGGTGCTGTTGAAGCAATCCTTTGTGTAAAAGCAATTGAAGATAGTATTGTACCTCCAACAATAAATTATAAAGAAAAAGACGAACAATGTGATTTAGACATTGTTCCAAATGAATTAAGAAATGCACAGTTAAATATTGTAATGTCAAACTCTTTAGGATTTGGAGGACATAATGCAAGTATTATAATAAAAAAATTTGAAGAGGAGAAATAAAAATGGAATATGATAAAATAAAACAGCTAATGGAAGATATGGGGAATTCTAAATTATCATCAATTGATATAGACTTTCCAGACGGAACAAAAATTAGCATGAAAAAAGAGCTTTTGGCCCCAAATGTAGTGATAACTAGTAATGATGATAAAGAAGAAAATGTACAAACTAAACAAACCAAAGAAGATGAAAGTGAAAATTTAAAGCTTGTAACATCTCCAATGGTTGGAACGTTTTATATTAAACCTTCTCCAACATCTAAACCTTATGTAGAAAAAGGGGATTACGTAAAAAAGGGAGATACACTTTGTATAGTAGAAGCAATGAAATTAATGAATGAAATAGAGTCAGAATTTGATGGTGAAATTTATGAAATTTATGTAAAAGATGGTGAGCCTGTAGAATATGGGCAAAAATTGTTCTCTCTTAAATAGTAATTTAATATATAATTAAACTAAAAAGAAAAGGTCATTGAAGGAGGAAAGAATGTTAAACAAAGAAGAAATAAAAAAAATTATACCACAAAGAGAACCATTTTTAATGATAGATGAAGTAGAAGAATTTGTGCCAGGTAAAATGGCTATAGCATATAAAAATGTTGATGAAAATGAATGGTATTTTAAAGGACATTTCCCAGGTAATCCTATCATGCCAGGAGTACTAATTGCTGAATCTTTAGCTCAGGCAGGAGCAGTTGCAATATTAAGCCAAGAAGAAAATACAGGTAAAAATGCTTTATTTGGTGGAATTGATAAAATGAAATTTAAAAAAATGGTTGTTCCAGGAGATAAATTAAAATTAGAAGTAAAAATAATAAAGAAAAAAGGACCTATAGGAGTAGGAGAAGGAATAGCAACAGTAAATCGGAAAACTAGCTGCCAAAGGTGAATTTACATTTGCCGTTATAGACTAAAAAAGGAGGTAATTTTAATTGAACAAAATATTAATTGCAAATCGTGGAGAAATAGCTGTTCGTATAATTAGAGCCTGTAAAGAAATGAATATAAAAACAGTTGCCATATATTCTACAGCAGATAAAGATGCATTACATACTCGTTTAGCAGATGAAGCAATATGTATAGGGCCGGCAAATTCTAAAGATAGCTATTTAAATATAAAAAATATAATAGAAGCGGCCAATATAACAAAAGCAGATAGTATTCATCCAGGTTTTGGCTTTTTATCTGAAAATTCAAGATTTGCTAAAATATGTGAAGAATCAAATATAAAATTTATTGGACCAAAATCAGATGTTATAGATTTATTAGGAAATAAGTCTAATAGCAAAAAATTAATGAAGGAAGAAGGAATTCCTGTTATTTTAGGTTCTAATGGAAGTATAAAAGACTTAAAAGAAGCAGCAACTATTTGTAAAAAAATAGGCTATCCAGTTTTACTAAAGGCAGCAGCAGGCGGAGGAGGAAAAGGTATTAGAATAGTAAACTCTGCAAAGGAACTTGAACAAAATTATAACATAGTAAAACAAGAAGCAAAAAATTCATTTAATGATGATGAAATTTATATAGAAAAATATATAAAAAATCCAAGACATGTTGAAATACAAATTTTAGCAGACGAACATGGAAATGTAGTACATTTAGGTGAAAGAGATTGCTCTATACAAAGAAATCATCAAAAAATATTAGAAGAAACACCATCTACAATTGTTGATGAAAAATTAAGAACTAAAATGGGAAATGCAGCAATTAAAGCTGCTAAAGTTGCTGGCTATACAAGCTGTGGTACTGTGGAATTTTTAGTAGATAGTGATAAAAACTTCTATTTTATGGAAATGAATACAAGAATTCAAGTAGAACACCCAATAACAGAAATGAGAACAGGAATTGATTTAGTAAAAGAGCAAATTAGAATTGCCGGTGGAGAAAAATTAAAATTTAAACAAAAAGACATAGAATTTAAAGGCCATTCTTTAGAATGTAGAATAAATGCAGAAAATCCTAGTAAAAATTTTAGACCATCACCAGGTAAAATAAATGAAATAAATCTTCCAGGTGGAAATGGTGTAAGAATTGACACTGCAATATATAGTGGTTATACAATTCCTTCTAACTATGATTCAATGATTGCAAAAATAATTACTTTAGGTTCTAACCGAAATGAAGCAATTAGTAAAATGAAAAGAGCATTAGAAGAGTTGGTTATTGACGGAATAGATACAAACAGAGATTTTCTTTTAAGTATACTAAAAAATCCTAATTTTATAAGAGGAAATTTTGATACATCTTTTATTGAAAAAGAAATGCTAAAAGGAGAGACCAAATAATGATAGTAGATAAAATTGTAAAAAGAGAAAATAATAATTTAAAAAATAAAAAGTCAAAAATTGATATACCTGTTGGAAAATGGATAAAATGCGAGGCTTGCAAAGAAATATTGTATAAAGAAAGTGTAAGGGAAAATTATAGCATATGCCCTAATTGTGGCCATTACTTTAGAATGCATATTAATAAAAGATTGGAATCTACAATAGATGAAGGAACATATAAAAGATTTAATTTAAATTTAGATACTGTAAATCCTCTAAATTTAGAAGATTATCCTAAAAAATTAAAAGTTCTAAGAGAAAAAACAAAAATAGAAGAAGCAGTAGCATGTGGTACCGGAAAAATAAATGGAGAAGATGTTGTTATATGTGTCATGGACAGTGGATTTATGATGGGCAGTATGGGAGCTGTTGTAGGTGAAAAAATTACATATAGTATAGAACAAGCAATAAAATTAAAATTACCATTTATTATGTTTGCTGTTTCTGGTGGTGCTAGAATGCAAGAAGGTATAATTTCGCTTATGCAAATGGCAAAAACAACAGCGGCATTGACAAAACTAGATAATGCACGGACTTTTATATATATCTGTATTAACTGACCCAACATATGGAGGTGTTACAGCATCATTTGCAAGTTTGGGAGATATTATACTTGCTGAGCCAGGAGCAATGATAGGATTTGCGGGAAAAAGAGTAATAGAGCAAACAATTGGAGAAAAATTACCAGAAGGTTTCCAAACTGCAGAATTTTTATTAGAACATGGCTTTATTGATAAAATTGTAAAAAGAGAGGAAATGAAAGAAACTCTTTACAAATTAATTATGTATCATAAAGGAGGTAAAAGCAATGGAAGAAAATAAAATATCAGCATGGGAAAGGGTAGAAATTGCAAGAAATCCAAAAAGAAAAACCTCACTTGATTATATATATAGTATTTTTGATGAATTTATAGAATTGCACGGTGATAGAAATTTCAAAGATGATAAAGCTATAGTATGTGGTCTTGGCAAAATAGATAATCAAAATTTTACAATAATTGCAGAACAAAAGGGAAGAACAACTAAAGAAAATATAGAAAGAAATTTTGGTATGCCAAACCCAGAAAGCTATAGGAAAGCTATTAGATTTATGAAACAAGCACAAAAATTTGGAAGACCTATTATTACTTTTATAGATACCAAAGGAGCATACCCTGGAATTGAGGCCGAGCAAAGAGGTCAAGGCGAAGCTATTGCAAAATCAATGTTTGAAATGGCAAAGCTAGAAGTTCCTATAATTTCAATTGTAATAGGTGAGGGTTCTTCTGGTGGAGCTCTAGCAATTGGGGTAGCAAATAAAATTTTTATGCTTGAAAATGCAATTTATTCAATATTATCGCCAGAAGGTTATAGCAGTATTTTATGGAAAGATTCAAGCAGATTTAAAGAAGCGGCAGAAAAAATGAAACTAACAGCACATGATTTATATGATTTAAAAGTTATAGACAAAATTATAGAAGAGCCAATTAAAATGAATAAAGAAGATTTTATAGAAGTCTCAAAAAATATAAAATATGAAATAATAAATGAAATTGCTACAATGCAAAAAATGACTAAAGAACAAATTGTTCAAGATAGATATGATAAATTTAGAAATATAAGTTATTTTAAGGAAATTTAAGGAGGAAAAAATGTTAAAAAATAAAACAATATTAATAATGGGAATAAGAAATAAGTGGAGTATTGCTTTTGGAATTGCAAAATCAGCATATGAAAATGGTGCAAAATTAATATTTACATATATGGGGGAAGAAAATAAAGAAAAAATAGAAGATTTAATATCTGAATTTAAAGGAAGTAAAGCATATGTATTAGATGGAGCTTCTGAAGACGAATTAGTTAGAAATGTTTTTACAAAAATAAAAGAAGAAAATGGAAAAATTGACGGTTTAGTACATGCTATAGCACATGCAAATACTGAAGATTTACACAATGACTTCATATACACAAGTAAAGAAGGTTATAGCCATGCTGTAGATGTAAGCGCATATTCTTTTGTTTTAGCTGCAAGAATTGCAAAGGAAATAGATTTATTAAATGAAAATGCAAGTTTAGTTACATTAACATATCATGGCTCAACTAAAGTTTTAGAAGGCTATAATGTAATGGGAATTGCTAAAGCAGCTTTAGAAGCAAGTGTTAGATATTTAGCAGAAAACTTAGGAAAAGAAAAAATAAGAGTAAATGCTGTTTCTGCAGGACCTATAAAAACATTATCTGCAAAAGGAATTAAAGATTTTTCATCAATATTAACTGTTGTAGAAGAAAAAGCTCCATTACATCAAAATGTAACAACAACACAAGTAGGAAATGTTGCAACATTTTTATTAAGTAACATGTCAGATTGTATAACAGGTCAAGTTATATATGCAGATAGCGGATATAACATAATGGGAATTTAAAAATATTTGAATTATCTTTAAAATGTGCTATAATATAATATATAAAAAATTATTGTATTATAGGAGATGTATTACAATGAAAGTAAAACTAACGTCTGAAGATGAAGAAAAAATATATGAATTATATAAAAATGGAATTAGTATGAAAAATATAGCAAATCAATATGGAACATCTTTTAATAAAATTTCCAAAACTATAAATAATTATTGCTTTACTCATAATGTTCCAAAACCAATACCATTACAAGAAAGAAAAACAAAACAACTTCCTTTAAAAACTATTATTGAAAGAATTAACAATGGAGAATATATATCAAAGCTTGCAAAGGAATATTTTGTTTCTTTTTCTATTTTAAAAAAGGCTCTTTTAAATGATGAAGAAGGAAAAAAATTATTTTATTATGATGCAGAAAAATGTTCATATTTTCTAATTTCGGCCCAAAATAAAAAAAAGGAATTTAATTTGAAAGAAATTGTAAATGCTTACCAAAACAATCGTTTAGAAGATTTTGCAAAAGAAAATAATGTATCTACATCAACCTTAAGAAATAGGCTAAGAGAAAATTATGGATATGATTATTTTAAAAAATTAATGAAAAATGATAATAATAAAAAAATGGTTCAGTTATATGAAAATGGATTTAGTATAAATCAAATTGCAAAAAACTTACGGACTAAGTGCAGACTATACAAAAAGAGAAATAAATAGATATTATTCAGATAGAAATATGATAAAACCCAAAATTGCCAATAAGGCAGCCGTTTTTGGTTTATTAAAATCAGGAAAAAGCCTTGAAAAAATTATTGAAGAAGCAAAAAGTCAAAACTGTCATATTCCAGATGCATATATTCAAGAATATTTAAATAAAACCGGAGAGATTGATATAACTCAAATTAAAAAAATTGTAAATAAGCAATTAGTAAAGTTATCAAATGAGGGAAATAACCCAGATTATATTGCACCATTTGATTTTGCAAATATGATTAAATCTAAAGGACACAATACAAAATATCAAGCAGTTGCATTATTATATAAATTAATAAAAGACAATAATTTAGATTTTAAAGAAACTTTAAGTAATATAAATAATGAAGAAATAACATCTGCCTTAAATATTTTATTAAATACAAATAATGCCTCTAAAAAAGAACACATGGATTTAATTAATAACAATAATTTAGCTTTAACCATATTTAGTGAGGAACAACAAGAAGAAAAAGAAAATGAAGATGATTCTATATTATTAAAATAAATTCTTGTTATTTATAAAATAATTTGATATACTTATATTATTAAAAAATTAAGAGGTGAAAAAATGTCAAAACCAATAGTAGCAATAATAGGAAAACCAAATGTAGGAAAATCTACTTTTTTTAACTATTTAGCAGGAAGTAGAATATCAATTGTAGAAGATACTCCAGGAGTCACAAGAGACAGAATATATGCAGACACAAACTGGAGAGGTAGAAATTTTACACTAATTGATACAGGAGGAATAGAACCAGAATCTGAAGATATTATATTATCTCAAATGCGTGAACAAGCCAATCTTGCAATATCAATGGCAAATGTTATTGTATTTGTTACAGATATCAGGCAAGGGGTAACTGCAGCTGACAGAGAAATTGCTTTAATGTTAAAAAAATCTGGAAAACCAATTGTACTTGTTTGCAATAAAGCAGATAATTTTGAAAAAGATAGAGAAGAAATATACGAGTTTTATAATCTAGGACTAGGAGATCCATTTCCAATTTCTGCATCAAATGCATTAGGAATAGGAGATGTATTAGATGAAATTTACAAAGACTTTCCAGAAAAAGAAGATGGGGAAGATGATGATACAACAATAAAAGTAGCAATAATAGGGAAACCAAATGTAGGGAAATCATCTTTAATAAATAAGCTTTTAGGTGAAAACAGGGCAATTGTAAGTGATATAGCAGGTACAACAAGAGATGCAATAGATACCAATCTAGAAAATGAATACGGAAAGTATGTATTTATTGATACAGCAGGTATTAGAAGAAAAAGCAAAGTAAAAGAATCTATAGAAAAATTTAGTATAATGAGAACACTTCTTGCTGTTGAAAGAGCAGATGTTTGTCTTATGATGATAGATGCATTAGAAGGTGTTACAGATCAAGATGCAAAAATTGCAGGAGAAGCACATGAAGCAGGAAAAGGTATAATAATCGTAGTTAATAAATGGGATGAATATGAAAAAGAAACTGGAACCTTAGAAAAATATAAAAAAGAGATTTATAACAAGCTTTCTTATTTATCTTATGCTCCAATAATATTTATATCTGCCAAAACAGGTCAAAGAGTTAACAAGTTATTTGACTTGATTAATTTTGTTGCAGAACAAAACGCATTAAGAGTTTCTACGTCTGTATTAAATCAAGTTATAAATGAGGCAATTGCAATTGTTCAACCTCCAACAGATAAAGGAAAAAGACTTAAAATATTCTATGCAACACAGGCAAGTACAAAGCCACCAACATTTGTTATATTTGTAAATAATAAAGAACTATTCCATTTTTCTTATGAACGTTATTTAGTAAATAATATAAGAAAAGAATTTGGCTTAGAAGGTACACCTGTTAGAGTTATAGTTAGAGAAAAAACAGAAAAGGGAGGTATGTAATATGCTAACAATTTGTATACTTATTGCAATTATTGCGTATTTAATAGGAAGTATAAATTTTTCAGTAATATTAAGTAAAAAAATGGCTGGATTTGATGTAAGGCAAAAGGGAAGCGGAAATGCAGGAACAACAAATATGCTTCGTTCTGTTGGAAAAAAAGCTGCTGCAATTACTTTAATATGTGACATATTAAAAGGTGTGGTTTCAATAGGTATTGCTATTTTAGTTGGATATTTGTTTAATGCACAAAATAAATCTATTTTAGTTCAAATAGCTGCAATAGCTGTTGTTATAGGACATACATTTCCAATATTTTTTGGCTTTAAAGGCGGTAAAGGAGTTGCAACTTCACTAGGAGTATTAATAATGACTAATTGGCAAATTGGATTAATTTGTTTAGCAATAGCAATTATTATAATGGCAATTACTAAAATGGTTTCACTTGGTTCATGTATGGCAGCCATAGCATTTCCATTACTTACATATTTTGCAGCAAACATTTTTGAAAATGCATATATAGTTAAAGAAGGAAGCAGCTATTTTGTTTATAGTATTATTCTTGCAGTTATTGTTTTATTTAATCATAGAAGCAATATAAAAAGAATAATAACTGGGAAGGAAAATAAATTAAGCTTTAAAAAAGAAAGGACAAAAGAATAATGAAAAATATAGCAATAATAGGTAGCGGAAGTTGGGGAGTAGCACTTGCTATTCATCTAGCCAAGCTTGGAAATAACATAAAAATTTGGTCATTTATGGAAGAAGAAAGAGATTTAATTAACAATGAACATAAATGTAAGTTTTTACCTAATATAACATTACCAAAAAATATTACATGCTCAACAGATTATAAAGAAGTAATAGATAAAAGCAGTTTTATATTGCATGTTACACCTTCAAAATTTACTAGGTCAACATTTAAACAATACAAAGAATATGTTCAAAATAAGCCAATAATCATATGTTCAAAAGGATTTGAAAAAGATAGCTTAAAAACATTAGATGAAGTTATATTAGAAGAAATGCCTAATGCTAAAATTGGTGTATTATCAGGTCCAAGCCATGCAGAAGAAGTATGTATTTCAATTCCTACTGTTTTAGTATGTGCTTCAAAACATCAAGATATTTTAAAAGAAATACAAGATACCTTTATGTGTGATCATATGAGAATTTATACATCAAATGATGTAAAAGGTGTAGAACTTGGAGGAGCATTAAAAAATATAATTGCATTTTGTGCAGGAGTTGCAGCTGGAATTGGATTAGGAGATAATACCTTCGCAGCATTAATAACTAGGGGATTAAGTGAACTTGCACGTTTAGGAATAGAACTTGGAGGAGAAAGAGAAACATTTTATGGACTTAGTGGCTTAGGTGATTTAATTGTAACTTGTTTGAGTGAACACAGTAGAAACAGAAAAGCAGGAAAACTAATTGGACAAGGAAAATCATTAGAGGAAACTAAGCAAGAAGTTGGAATGGTTATAGAAAGTATTGACAATATTGATGTAGCATATGAACTTGGAAAAATACACAACATTCCAATGCCAATAGTAGAAACTGTATATAAAGTTATATATAAAAATCTTGATCCAAAAAAAGCAGTTTTAGAGTTAATGAATAGAGATAAAAAATACGAAGACTAACATATGTATAATAATATAAAAATTCCATATAATAGTAGAAAACTAAAGGAGGTACTATTGCATGGAATTTTTTAATAAAATAAGTGAAAAAGCAAGCACTGCATATAAAGTAACAGCTGCTAAAACAGGAAAACTTGCAAAAGAAGCTAAACTAAAATTAAAAATGAGTAATCTAAAATCACAAATAAATGATATTTATTTAGATATTGGAGCAAAAATTTATGAAAAACATTTATTAAAAGAAGATATAAACATAAAAAATGATTTAGAAGAAGAATGCACCAAAATAGATATTTTAACAAATCAAATAGAAGAGATTCTAAATGAGTGTTTAGAATTAAATAATAAAAAACAATGTTTAAAATGTTTTGCCAAAATTGATAAAGATTGTAAATTTTGTCCAGAATGTGGTACAAAACAGGAGGACACCTCAAACATTGATAAAATAACACCAATAGAAAAGGAACTGTAATATAACAGTTTCTTTTAATATGGAAATCTTTCATATAGGTATTTTATTATATCATCTGCATTTTTATTAGTAATTTTTATTAAAACTCCTTCATCCAAACAAATCCACATACTTATATTATAGTTATCATTATTATCTATATATGCTCCCACAAGCTCAGCAATTTCAACAGGATTATTAAAATCTTTTTCCCAACTGTTATCATCGGTTATTTTTAAATTATTATTATAAAATTTGCTTAAAAAATTATTAAGTTCGCCTTTATTTTTACTATACAAATTAACAAAAGCCACCATTTTTTTCTCCTAAAAATATAATTATATTATTATTATAGAATAATTTTTTTTAATTATACAAAGAATATTATTACAATTAACATATTGGAGGAAATTAAATGAAAAAATTTAAAAAAATTGCATTTTTTGTTCTTTTCTTAATAATCATAATATTGTCTTTTACAATTTACACAAATGCATCCAAGAATAATGAAAATGACATAAGAGAGAAATCTTTAAGTGAAATTAAATATGTAGAGAGCAAACTAATAAATTTATTTAATAGTTTAAATAATATTGAATTTGAAAATTATAAAATATCTTCCCAAGAAATAAATAGTCAAAAAAATAGTGATTCTTCTAATTCTTCTTCAAATAGTAATAGCTCAAAGGAAGGGGAAGGGGACAGTTCTTCATCAGGAAATAATTCCGAAAGTAGTAATGCACCTTTAGGAAATAATAACAAAAAATATAGTTTAACCCCATCTACTGTTTTAAGTCAAAATTCAGATATTAATTGGGATTATATAAAAAAAGAAGCTGAAGAAGTTTCATCTGCTATGCCATCAATTACACTAGATTTATATGATATAAGTTTAAATCAAAGCGACATTTTAAATTTTAATAAAGAATATGACAATTTATTATCTTCAATAAAACAAGAAGACAAAGAAAAAACAATGAGCTCATTAAACACATTATATTCATATATACCAAAATTTATAAAAAACTGCAGTAATGATAAACAATACAAAACAATAATAAACACAAAGCAATACATTCTTAGTGCTTATAGTATTTTAGATAGTGAAGATTGGGACAAAATAAATGCTCAAATTAAACTTGCTGTTGACACATATTCAAAATTAATAACAGATATAAATTTAGAAACAGAAAAACAGTATAATATAAATAAGGTATATATTATGATAAATGACATACAAAATTCAACAACAATAAAAAGCAAAGATATATTTTTAATTAAATACAAAAACATTATCGAGGAATTAAATACCATTAATATATAAATAGTAATATAAAACTAGACTTTTCCAATTTAATATGATATAATTGCGTTTAGAGTTAATTGAATAGTCGCTGGTAAAATTCGAAAGGATTTACGAGAGGAAAGTCCGGGCTCCATAGAGCAAAGATGCTAGATAACGTCTAGTGAGGGAAACCTTAAGGAAAGTGCAACAGAAAATAACCGCCATTTATGGTAAGGGTGAAAAGGTAAGGTAAGAGCTTACCGCTATTATGGTGACATAATAGGTCAATGCAAACCCCATCTGGAGCAACACCTAAAATTAAGAAGATTAAACCTGCTCGGTGCCTTCTTAGATTGCGTGGCTTGAGATATATAGCAATATATATCCTAGATAAATGACTATTTTAAAAGACAGAACCCGGCTTACAGATTAACTTTAACCAAAAATCCCATTAGAAAATTATGTTCTAATAGGATTTTTTATAATTATATATTCTTTCCAGAGCTCCCCATTATAAGAAAATGTAATTCGTACCTCATACATTTTCTAAAACGGTCCCCACTTGTCCTTTACAGAATATATAATTATAAAAAAAGAGTAATATAAAAAAAGAACATTTTTTTGGTTTAAAGGGTTGCATTTTATTTTATTTATGATATAATATAAAAAGTTTAAAGTCTAAGTATAAATTTCTTTATACAATTCCCAACATTAAAATTTATATTATTAAGGAGGTATTTATGCCAAATTTAGAGGATTTAACATTAGCGGAACTAAAAAATCTAGCTAAAGAAAACAATGTAAAAAATATTTCAAAATTAAAAAAAGAAGATTTAATAACTGTATTAAGCCAAATTTTAATAAATAATACTAATACTGAAAATATAACAGAAAAAAAAGAAATAGTTGAAAGAAAGTATGATAAAAATGGTGACCCAATAGTTGACTATAAATTAACAAACGAAACAGACGAAATAGTAGAAGGAATATTAGATATTTTACCAGATGGTTATGGATTTTTAAGGGGAGACAACTATTTATCTACACCAAAAGATGTTTATTTATCTCCTATACAAATAAAAAGATTTAAACTAGATAATGGGGACATTGTAAAAGGAATATCAAGATTTAAAGAAGGAGAAAAATTCCCATCATTAATATTTGTAGGTGAAGTAAATGGCGAACACCCTGAAAAAGCAGCTAAGAGAAAACGTTTTGATGAATTAATACCAATATATCCTACAGAAAGATTAAAATTAGAAACAACCTCAAACGAATATGCAATGAGAATGATAGATTTAATGTCACCGATTGGTAAAGGACAAAGAGGAATGATTGTTGCACCACCTAAAGTTGGAAAAACAACATTAATTAAGAAAATTGCAAATAGTATATCAAAAAATAACCCAGAAGTAGAACTAATCGTATTACTTATAGACGAAAGACCAGAAGAAGTAACAGATATGAAAAGATCAATAAATGGGCAAGTTATATATTCTACATTTGATGAATTACCAGAGCACCATGTTAAAGTAGCAGAAATGGTGTTAGAAAGAGCCAAAAGGTTAATAGAGCAAAATAAAGATGTAGTTATATTATTAGACAGTATAACAAGGCTTGCAAGAGCATATAACTTAGTAATTCCATCATCTGGAAGAACATTGTCAGGAGGTTTGGATCCTGCTGCATTACATAAACCAAAAAAATTCTTTGGAGCTGCAAGAAATATTGAAAATGGAGGAAGTTTAACAATACTTGCAACAGCATTAATAGATACTGGAAGTAGGATGGATGATGTAATATTTGAGGAATTTAAAGGTACAGGTAATATGGAAGTACATCTAGATAGAAAATTATCAGAAAAACGAATTTTCCCTGCAATTGATATTAACAAATCAGGAACAAGAAGAGAAGATTTATTGCTTACAAAAGAAGAATTAGATACAGTATTTGCATTAAGAAAAGCTATGAATAGTATGCCTGTTGCTGACGTTACAGAACAAATATTAAGTTTAATGACACAAACAAAAAGCAACAAAGAATTATTAACCAAAATAGAATCATTTATAAAAAAATTTAAATAATTTATATAGTTTATTATATTATTAATTAATATAATAGAAAAATTGTTTATTCTTTACATAATTTATTTAATATGTTATAATATTAAGACCAGCAATAAGTTGGTCTTTGTTTATCCCTTTTAATCGTAACATGGTCAGAGTTACGTTTTATATATAATAATTTATGAAAGGGTGATTCTTTTATGAAATCACGGAAAAAACTTTATATTGTTACAGTTTTCATCTTAATTTTAATTTTTGTTTTATCTTTACTGATAGAAACATTGTTTCTTAAAAGTCTAACAGAGGACGACTATAATTCTTTGATAGATTATTCAGACTATATTGTTAGAACAACCTATTTAAAAGAAGAAGATGTACAGACTCAAAATTGGAATTATATTAACAATATTAAAGTTGTAATTAAAAATAATTTTGACGATGATGAAGAAGAAAAAAGTAGAAAGTCGACAATTGAAATTAGTTTAAGTTTGCCCAAACAATATCAAGAACTAACTGTCACATACCCATATATCCTTGATACTAATAAAAATGAATTAATCATAGGTATTGACTACAAGTATGTTGAAAAACACTTTAAGAAAAATTTAATTTTAATAGCCATATTGGTTGATTTACTTTTAGTTATGGGATTTGAAACTTTCAACTTTAAAAAAACAAACAAAATCTGACCGAATGCGGGGAGAGTACTTAATTAAAAGTCTCTTCCTTATTTATATTATAAAATATTCTTTAATATTTTCTAGTACTTATATACAATGAATCTAAGTAAATTAATTTCTAAATCTTTAAATAAAGTCATTGACATATTAATTTTTTTATGATATTTAATAGACATGATTAAATAATATATTGATTATTTTATAAGTCTAGTAGGGGGCAAATATTTGTCTTTATATTTTATGAAGATAACATTGCACAAAATCAAAGTTTTGTTCAAAAAGAGATAGGAGAAAAATAATAAAACTCTTTTTAGAGTCCTACCCACAAGTTCTTGTAACTACTAGCCTTAAAGGCTTTACTAGCTATTTATTAGCTATCGTTCGACTAACATTATTACTTTATAATTTATTACTTGTAATAATGTTAGTCTAGTCCAAGATATTTATTTCTAAAATCAATTTTAAATCTGTTTTATAATTTATCCTTATAATTTTACATCTAAATAATTTTTTTATTTAAAATTTAATTTTATTACTTAATAATTTTTATTTCATATTATATTTTATATAAATTTTCCAAAAATCTTCAAAATGCCTATTTCTCTATATTTGCCGTATTTTGTCAACAACAAACTATAAGCCTTAAAAATAAAAATGGCTTAAAATCGATTCTCGTGCGTTGCTTTTTTGAGGTATTTTTGCATTTTTTTATATACCTATATAAGTATAAAAAATTTGGTTATTTTTTATCTAAAATCTCTCAAAACCAGAATTATCAATATTTTGCTAAAATGCTAAACAACAAGTTATATGGTTTAAATGTTAAAATGACTTAAAATTGATTTTCGTAAGTTTAAATTATATTAATCAAATTCATATAAATTTAAAACCAAACATTAAAATTTGCAATTAACAAATGTTCGCTTTAAAAAATTCTATAAATTTAAAATCTTTAATTTATAATTTTTTAATTTTTAAAATTTCAAATATAATTTCTTTTTGATTTTAAAAATTTTTAATTATAAATCTGAAGCAAATTCTATTTTGTAAAAACTTTGTATAAAATTTTTCTTCATATTTTGCTATAAATATTTATATTAAATATAAATCTACAACATTAAAAATATGGCTATCCCCTACTCTACTCATTTTTATTTAAATTATGAAAATGTATCTTCATGTTATAAAAGAAAAGAAGATAGCTTTTACACTACCTTCATTTAATTTTTTAACTTTACTTGCTACGCTACCTATATGGAATTGTTGGAATGTCCATATTTATTCTACTTGAGTTTTCATAGAATTTTTCGGCAATAACATCAAATTTAGCTAAACACTCTTGAATTCTGGAGCATCCATAATATCAAAAAATGAATCTTTTATAAAATAAAAATATCCTACATCTATTTGCATAACTATTTCTCCTTATACTATCAAAGGCTTACCATCTCTGGTAAGCCTCGAAAATTTATACACTCTCTCATTTATAACTCGCCAAAGAGGCGGCGACAAACACATTTATTAAAAACAACGATGTTCTTAATTATTATATTCATAATAGCATGAAATATGTCATTTTGTCAATAATTTTAATAAATTTTCATCAATATGTTATAGTTTATCCTCTTTAAAGTTTGTGTATTAAATCGGCTTTTCTTTTTCAATCACTCAATTAATACTAGCATATAATGCTTTTAAATTTTACAGCTTGTTTCATTTCATTGTTTATTCCTCATTTTTCTTTTTTATATCATTCTTATAAAATGTATAAATTCCAACAATTAATAAAATTGTATAGCCTAAAACCATAAACCAACCTTGATAATAAATATAATATGAACCATATAAAATCCCTGTTGTTATTCCAGAAATTCTAACTAATTTCATATTTGATTGCCATAAACAATATGCCCTAATCATCGAACCTATTGTTGGTAATAATGAAATTAATCCATTCCAGGTAAATACACAATTGATTGCTATTACTGATTCAAAAATTATTAATATTAAAAGATATATTTTTTTGCTAAATTTATCTTTGTTTATAAATAAGCATGTCCTTATAAAATTTATTATACTTAATACTGCTCCTGTAAAAGCTGATACAATAAAATCATAAATTGCTTCGCATATACAATTTATAGATTGAACACATAATGATTTTTTCCTATCTTTTATACATATACTTACAATTACTGCTATAAATGCTAATACGCTAAATATCATAATTATTGCTCCTTTTTGAATTAAAAAAACGGCTTTTTTTCCAGCTAAATTTCTTGCGAACATAAAATTATTTGGCTCTATTCCTTCTTCTGCAGTATGCTCAAAAAATGAGTATACTGAACTTTCAGATAATTCTTCATCTTTATAAATATTTTGAATATGGCGAGTGATTGTTCTTCTATCTTTGCCAAATAATTCTGCCATTTGTTTTTGTGTAAACCACACAGTTTCATCTTTTTAGTTTACTTCTAATTTTACTCCTTGTTTTCAAATAAAATAATTTCATTTCTTTTTTCGTCCATACGTTTTAATGGTTATTTTAAATTTTCAGCGTTTAATTCTTTGAGCTCTTCTAATATAAATTTTCCATCTTTCATTATTAGTATATCATCAAAATAAATTTCGCCACCACCAAATTCTTTTCTAAGAATTTTAACTATATCCCAATGAATTGCTGACCTATTTCCGTTATCACTTTCTTCTAGCGCCATTCCTGGAGTTAAATGAAAACTTCCATTTATTTTTTCATCAAACAATGTATCACACATTGGTAACCATTAACACTGTTTTTTACTGGACATGTTGCGGCTTCACCATCTGGTATATTAAATGTTCCATAATATTTTTTTGCAGGAATTCCTTTTATACTAAATGTTAAATCAGTTTCAGGTGCTACAATATGCACTTTGTCAGTTTTATTCATTAATTCTTTTAAAGGTTCCATCGCAATCTTCATTTTATTATAATCAACATTACAAACATTGTAATAAAAATCTTTAAATTCATTTAGTGTCATATTACTTTTTTTGCAAAATATTCGTTTGGATATCTTAAAATACACCATTTTGTATGTTTAACTGAAAAAAGTATATCACTTTTATTTAAAATTATGCAATATATTATAAAGATTTTTTTCTACAAACGACATATACTAAATTGTATATATTATTTAAAATATTTAATTATAAATAAACTGCCTATTCCAACTTCTGATTCTACATCAATATACCCATTATTGCTTTCAATTATAGATTTAGCTAAGGCTAATCCTATACCATTACTTTCATTTGATGAATTCTTTCCTTTATAAAACCTTTCAAATATATGAGGTAAATCTTGTTTATTAATGCCAATTCCATGATCCTTTATTTCTATTTTTGTGTAAACACTATTTTCTTCATAATGAATTTCTATTTTTGAATTATCTTTTGAATGTTCTATACAATTTTTAATAATATTTGTTAAAGCTTCCACTTGCCATTTAAAATCGCAATTTATTTTTATATTTTTATTTTCTTCTACCAAAATATTTATGTTTTTTAAATCACATAAAATTGACACATTTTTTATTGCATTATTTATTATTTCTTGAACACATACTTGTTTTTTTATAAAATGTACTGAATTAGCATCAAGTTTTGATAATTTTAATAAAGAGTTTACTAAAAAATTAATATTTACCAATTCTCTTCTTATGTCTTTTATAAAATCATTTCTAGTTTTATAATCCATTTCAGGATTGTCCATTAAATTATCTACCATAACAGACATAGAGGTTAATGGAGTTTTTAGTTGATGTGATATGTCTGAAAGTGAATTTTTTAAATTTATTTTATCATTTACAGAATTTTCTGCTACTTCCTTTAGCATTACTGTAGTTTTATATACCTCGTTTTTTAAAATTGACAATTCATCTTCTGTATTATCTTCAATATCTAATTTGTAATTTTTATTATTTATTTCTTCTATATATTTTGTTATTTCACCTAATTTTTTGTCTTTTGAATTAGTATATTTAACAAATATTAGCAATACAGCCATAGCCAATCCTATTATGAAGCATAAATTTATAATCGAAAATTTTACAAACATTTTATCATTTTGAATTATTATTGAATCATTTTCTAAATTTATTCCATATTGCTTTAACAATCCTGTTTCAACATCTTCCTGATTATTTAATATTTGAATTAATTCGTTTTTATCAATATTTGGATATTGATTTTGGACATTTGTTACAATCATTCCTATTTTTTTGTTAAAATTCCCTGTATAAACTTTATATTGATACAGTAAATAAAACTGAAATATTGCTGAAACTACAATTATTACAATGCAACTTAAAAGCATTGTTTTTTTAAATTCTATTTTATTCTTCATTCTCGTCTTTATTCCTTTCACTAACCCACAAAAAGCAAGGTAAATAAATTCCTAGTTTGATATCATTTATTCTGTATCAACTCTATAACCAATTCCTTTAATTGTTTTTATTATATCTGAATCTAATTTTTTTCTTATTCTTTTTAAATATACTGTTACAGTATTATCGTTAACATCATTTCCTGTCCATTCCCATATCTTTTCTATAATTTCATCTCGTTTTACTACTTTGTTAAGGTTGTTGAATAATAGATGTAGTATTTTTAATTCTAAACTCGTTAAATTTACCTCTGTAGAGTTTTTAAATACTTCCATTTTATCTATATCAAATTGAATATCTTTAATTTTAACAACCAAATTTTTGTTTTCTTTTAAAATAATTCTATTAATTCTTGCAATTAATTCTCTTGTAGAAAAAGGTTTTGTTATATAATCTTCTGCTCCAAGTTCTAGTCCTCTTACAATGTCATCTTCATCATCCTTGGCTGTTAAAAATATTGTATTAATTTTTCTTTGTTTAATTTCTTTATCATACAAGTCAAATCCATTTCCATCTGGAAGCGAGGCATCTAATATTATTAAATCAGGCCTATTCTTGCTTAAATAATTAATTGATTCTTTTATATTCAATGTATGAATCGCCTTATATTTATTTTGTTCTAACAAATAAATCAAGCCTTTTGCAAGCGTTTCATTATCTTCAATTAATAAAATATTCATTAACCTCGCTCCTTCCCCAATTTTATATATTTTCATTTCTTATTGTTTCTATTGTATTTTGTTTTTTTATTTTACCAATAGAATATTTCATAATACAGGTTATAAGTAAAAATACAGTAACAATTGCTATTATTATTGATTTTATTGGAATAGTGAATTTTAATGTTTGATTTGTTCCTAATGCACTATACATTAAATATGAAAGTCCTATTCCTATTGGAATACTAAATAATAGTGATTTTATTCCCATAAATACTGTTTCAAGTCTTATCATTTTATTAAATTCTTTAGTTGTCATTCCAACTGATTTTAACATTGCAAATTCAGGTTTTCTAAGCTCCATATTGGTAGTAATTGTATTAAATATATTTGTTACTCCTATTAGTGTAATTACAATAATAAATCCATATAAAAATATTCCAACTAAAGTAAATACTTTTTCCAGCATACGTGCATTTTCTGCAATATTATTTATATTATAATTATAACCTTTTAATAATTCATCTATATCATCTTGCAATTTATCTGGATTACTTGAATCATAATATATCATTATCTCATTACTTTTAAAGTATTTTTCATATATATCATTAGAAACAATCATTAATGCATAATTTGAAGGTTCTTCTAATCCAAATGGCAAAATATCTGTTATTATTCCAATTTCTACATCAAATTGCTTATCATCACTTGTTTTGCAATTTATAGTTTCATTTTCTTTATATTCAAACATTTTAATATTTTTTTGTATGTATTTATTTTTCTCTTCGTCATATTTTCCAACTCGTATATTATTAATTAATATAGCTTTATTTTTCATTTTTTCATAATTTAATCCTAATTTTTTTATGTATTCTTTATATTGTTCATTATTTACTGTTTTTACATTAATGTTGCTATCAAATATATCCTCTTCTTTTGCAGATGTTCCATTCATAAATTCTTTATACTCATCACTATATTTAGAGTTTGTAATATAGCAGTTGTCATATTTTGAAATTGTATAATTTTTTATATTTTCTAGCCTAGTTGTTTCTATCACCTTTTGTTCCAATTGCTCATCATTATTATCATCTATTAGCAACCATAAATTATAGTCTTTTAGTTTTAGTTCTTCTTTAATTTGATCAAATGCTAAACTCATAAAATATGATAAAGCTATAAATACAAATACTGAAACAGTTATTGAAATTACCGTAGTTCTATATTTTTTCTTGTTTCTTTTTAAATTTTTATAAGAAATTTCTCCTCCAATTCCAAAAAGCTTTTTTATAATCTTAGGGCTTTTTATTTTTTTTGATTTAATTTTTATTTCATTACTATTTCTAATTGATTCTATAGGAGAAATTTTTGAAGCTTTTCTTGCACTTCTTAATGCAGACAAATATATTGTTATAATTCCTAAGCCTATTGCAACCGCATAAGATATCCAAGAAAAAGATAATACAAGTTTTAATCCTTTTGCCAACATATCTCCAATAAAAGAATTGCTAATTAATATTAATATACTTGAAGCAAATACTCCTAAAAGTAACCCTAGTGGTATTCCTATTAATCCCAATATTGTTGCTTCAAAAAATACATTTTTTCTTATTTGTTTCTTTGTTGCACCTACACTTTTTAGCATTCCATATTGTTTAGTTTTTTCTGCAATAGATATGTCAAAACTATTTTTTATACAAAATACTGATGTAAATACAATAATCCCACATGTAATTATCACAACAGTTCCAAGTCCTCCAACAGCATTATTATTTAATGGGTCTGTTTCTAATATAATTAGATATGAGTTTATATTATAATTATACTTTGATTTTGAAACCTCATTTGCAATTTTATTAAATTCTTCCTCAGAATCAAATTTTCCTTTTTCAAATTTTCCAAAATCATCTTCATTTATGCTTAATATATTGGCAGTTACATTTATATAATCCTTTGAACCCTCTTTGGTATATTTACAGTATGCATCAGCTTTTCCTAAAATATTTTCATCATTTAAAAATGTAATAAAAGTATAACCTGGTGCTGAATAATTTTCTATATTGCTTGCAGGTCTTTCAATAATTCCAACTATTTTATAAGTTTTTGATGTAGTATTTATTATTTTTTCTTGTGAATCTTTATTAAATTCATCATTTTGATTTAATTCTATTCCATTGCTAACTCTAGTTCCTACATTAAGTGTAATAGTATCTCCAACATTTAATGCAATTCTGCCATTAGTTTTTAAGTGGGTTGGAATTACAATTTCATCTTCATTTTCTGGTAATCTACCCTCGCTTAATTTTACAGAAAGGTTTTCTAATGATGCTTTAGTAAAGGCCTTTATAAAAGCATAAGGTTTATATTCATTTTTAGAATTTTCTAGATTAGCATATCCAACATCTTGTGTTAAAAATACTTCACTTATTTTTCTGTTATTTTTTAATGTTTTGGTTTCTTCTATTGGTACATTATAAAATACAACATGAAAATCTCCCTTTTCATAGGTTTCGTATTTTACAAGTGAAGTTATGCAACTATTATACATAGATGCAACTGCTGTTATAAGTGCAACTGATAACATTATTCCAATTATTGTTACAATAGTTCTTTTTTTATTTAATTTTAAATTTTTTATTGTAAGTTTTTTTAATAAATCCATTATACTTCACCTACAATCTTGCCATCTTCAATTTTTATAATTCTATCTGCACTCTTTGCAATTTCCATATTATGTGTAATCATAATAATTGTTTGTTTATAATCTCTGTTAGATTTTCTTAGTAGTTCTACAATCTCATCACTGGATTTAGAATCTAAGTTTCCTGTTGGCTCATCAGCTAATATTATTGCAGGATTAGTTATCATTGCTCTTCCTATAGATGTTCGTTGTTGTTGTCCTCCTGATAATTCATTTGGAAGATGTGTTCTTCTATTTTGCAATCCTAAGGTATTAATTAGTTCATCTAGCTTATTTTTATTTACCTCTCTGTTATCAAGGCTTAACGGTAATGTTATATTTTCTTCTACATTCAGTATTGGTATTAAATTATAAAACTGGTAAATTAACCCTATTTGTCTTCTTCTAAATATTGCTAACCCATCATCATTAAATTTGTAAATATCTTTACCCTCTATAAATACTTTTCCAGATGTTGGTCTATCTACCCCACCAATTAAGTGTAAAAGGGTTGATTTTCCACTTCCGTGATGCCCCCACTATTGCTACAAATTCTCCTTTTTCAACTTTAAATGACACATTATCAATAGCTTTTACCTGTGTCTGTCCTTTGCCGTAAATTTTACTTAAATTTTCTACTCTTAATATTTCCATAAAATTCTCCTTTCATTTTCTTTTACATTTACAGCATAACATATTTAAAGTGACAAGTAAGTGACTTTATATTATCTTTTAATATTTGTATTATGTATTTTTTTAATTTTGCTTCCACTGATAAATTTTCAAATCTACCTTATCATTAACAACTTTAATTCCATCTTTTTCAAGTCTTTTTCTTTGAATATCTTTTCCTCCAAAGACAAATGCTTCTGCAAGTTCGCCCTTACTGTTTAAGACTTTGTAACAAGGATATTTATCTCCGTCTGGATTTTTATGGAGTATGTTTCCAATAGCACGTGCTAATCCCTTATTTCCTAAAAACTCTCCTATTTGTTTATATGTTACAACTTTTCCCTTTGGTATTGTTGTTAAATAGTCATAAACCTTTTGTGATAATTTATCACCAGTCAAACCACATTTATTGCCAACAGTTAAATTATAGCTATTATCTATTAATTTATATATTTTATTTATATTTACAGTATTATCTAAATTTATTGTAATCCAACTTTTTTTGTTCATATGGTAGCCTGGATATATTTTTTTGTTATCTATAATTTTATCTATCTCATCTTTTTGATATCTTAAATCAAGAATTTCAATTTCTTTGTCATAATCTAATCCTAACTTTTTACTAGATATTACAAGAAGTACTCCATACCATTTATTGTTTTGCTTATTTCTCCAAATAGCATTATTATCATATTTTTTCCACAAAAATTCTAAATCATCATCATATTTTTCTTTTATATATCTAATTACTTCTTTTGATTGTTGATTTTTATAAATCTCATCAATAGTACACTTATTAATAATGTCTTGTATAGTTTTTTCATACTCTTGCCTAATTTCTCCAACAAACTTTCCAGCACAATCTTGTATATCAACCATTATGTATTCTTCATCATTTGCCAAATCAATTAATTTTGATGTTTTTTGCTTATCTGAAATTATTACAACTATTTCAAATTGTTTGTTATATATTTTATTTTTAAATATGTATTTATTTTCTTGTTTTTTAAATCCATATTCAACTAATTTGTTACATTCAATTGCTTTATTTTTTAGCATATTTTCTAAATTTCTCATTACTAAAATTTCTCCCACATATCATTTATTTACATCTCTTCAGTAAAATCCTTTCTTATCCCATTTTGATTTCTTGGTACATTAGTTAAAAGCCCTATTCTTTCATAATATCTTAATGTATCAGATGTTAAATTATATTTTTTACTTACTTCTGATATAGTCATTTTTTCCACATCTATAAAACAATAATATACTAATTATATACCATAAAATACAACAATTTTCAATAAACTGCTTACTATTAAACTTTTTTAATTATCATGTTCCATTTTTTTCTTTATTAGTATATAATATAAAAAGAATTTAAGGAGGATTTTATGAAATTAACAAAAATAGAAACAAACATTAAAAGAAATTTGTACTTAAATATCACATCAAATCTAAATCTTATGCCATGTTCTAAACCAATAGAAAATCAAGTAATAAATATATACCCTCATTTACAAAGTCAATCAATTATAGGTTTTGGAGCCGCAATCACACAAAGTTCTGCTTATGTACTAAATAATATAGATAAAAATATAGCAGACAAAATAATAGATGAATACTTTTCTAAAGATGGTTTAAACTACTCTATATGTAGACTCCCTATTGGAAGTTCAGACTTTTCTACTAAAAGCTACTCATACTCATATAAAGAAGATTTAACAGACTTTAGTATTGAAAATGATAAATTAATAATACAAACTATAAAAATGGCTAAAAAAAGGTCTTCAGATTTGAAATTTTTAGCAAGTCCATGGTCTCCTCCAGCATTTATGAAAAATAATAATAATCTATATCATGGTGGAAAATTATTAGAAAAATACTATTCCTTATGGGCAAAATATCTTGTAAGATATGTTATAGAATACAAAAAGGAAAACATAAATATAGACTACATGACTATTCAAAATGAACCAAATGCAATCCAATCTTGGGAATCATGTACTTATACTTCACAAGAAGAAGCAAACTTATTAAAAAATTACTTATTTCCGATATTTAAGAAAAATGGTTTAAATACCAAATTCTTAATATGGGATCACAACAAAGAAGGTCTTTTAAATAGAGCTATTTCAGAATTTATTGATAATAGTGCCCTTGATTATGCAGCAGGCGCAGCATTCCACTGGTACACAGGAAGTAATTTTGAAAATATAAGATTGTTTCATAATTTGTTTCCAAATAAGCTTTTAATCCATTCAGAAGGATGTACTGGTTATTCTAATTTTAAAGCTAAAGACGAATTGTTTAATGCTGAATTATACGCAAGTGAAATTATAGGAGATTTTAATGCAGGTGCAAATGCTTTCATAGACTGGAATTTGGTCTTAGATTATAAAGGAGGACCAAATCATAAAAACAATAATTGTAATTCCCCTATAATGATAAATAAAGGAAATAATGGTTATATTAAAACCCCTAGCTTTTATTATTTATCGCAGTTTTGCAAATATATTAAACAAGATGCAAAAAAAATTGCATCAAGCACATATACAGATGATATAAATGTAATTTCATTTAAAAATACTAATAATAGCATTATTATTGTACTATTAAATAAAACAGATAATAATAAAGAATTTAATTTATGTTATAAAAATTACTTTTTTCATGATAATTTAGACAGCCATGCAATTGTAACTTTTATAATAAATGGAGATGAATAACAAATGATACAAAGAGAAGATAATCCAGAATATGTAAATCAATTTTTAGATTATACTGCAACGATTTTAAATAAATCGCCAAATACAATAAAAGAATATAATTATGATATTGCTATGTTTTTAAGATTTATTAAAATACATTTTAAAATGACAAATGAAACCGAATTAGATAATATTAAATTTAATGATATAGGAATTGATACTATTAAAAAAATTAGTCTTTCTGACATACATGCTTTTTTAGCATATATGACAAATACATTCCATAGTAAAGCTGCAACAAGAGCGCGTAAAGCTTCTAGTATAAGAGTATTTTTTAAATACCTTAGCCAAAAAGCAAATCTAATACAAATAAACCCTGCTCAAAATTTGGAAAATCCTAAACTTGACAAAAGACTACCAAAATATTTATCTTTAGATGATAGTAAACGTTTACTTAATGTCACAGCAAATGAAGATAATCGTAATTCTAAAAGAGATTATGCAATAATTACTTTATTTCTAAATTGTGGTATGCGTCTATCTGAACTTGTTGGAATAAATACTACAGATATTATATTTAGTGAATGTAAATTAAATGTTATTGGTAAGGGAAACAAAGAACGTACTATATATTTAAATAAAGCTTGTATGAATGCTATTCAAGAATACTTAAATGTTAGACCTAAAGAAGCAATTAAATATGATTCAAAAAATGCCCTATTTTTAAGTGAACGAAGAGAAAGAATAAGTCGTAGGACCGTTCAGTATGTTGTAGATAAAGAACTTAAAGCTGCAGGTTTAGATACAAAAAAATACTCTACACATAAATTACGTCATACTGCCGCAACACTTATGTATCAGTATGGAAATGTTGATATTAGAGCACTACAAGAATTACTTGGGCATGAAAGTATTTCAACAACAGAAATTTATACACATGTTAATAATGAACAAGTTAGAAATGCTGTTGAAAGCAATCCTTTGGCAAATTTATAAATTTATAATTACAATATTAATTTTTCTATTTAGATAAATTAATATTGTAATTTTTTTATATTCATAACAATATAGGTTGTATTTGTTCTCCTTCAAAAGCATATTTAATTGTTTTTATTATATATTCTGGGTCAAATACAAGTGACCTTGGTTTTGTTATAGGATTATCTTGCCTATATGGAACAAAATAGTAATTCTTTCTATTTAACAATTTTCCTATATTTTCTGCATTTCCGACTAAGCCCATTATTGGTTGATGGTGCAATTACAACTGGCAAATTATTTCTTAAATGTGATTTAACAGCCATTGTTGCTGGTGTATCTATTATGTCATGGGCAAGTTTTGCAATTGTATTTCCGTGTAGCCGGAGCCACTACCATAATATCTGTCATTTGTTTAGGTCCAATTGGTTCTGCATCTTTTATTTCATGTATTATTTTATTATTTGTTATTTGTTCTATTTCATCTATAAAATCTTTGGCTTTTCCAAACTTAGTATCTGTATTATAACTATTAAAAGACATTATTGGTATTATTTTTGCTTCTAATTTTACCAATTCCTTAATTTTTTCTATTGTTTTATTAAATGTACAAAATGATCCTGTAAGTACAAATCCTATTTTTTTTCCTTTTAGTTCCAAAATTTATAATTCCCCTCCCTTCTTTTTGTATTTATATATAATATGAAATTATGTAAATTTTGGAAATGTTTTACTAAAATATTTATTTAAAATTTATAATAAAAACAGGCCTAAAATTGAAGTGAACCCAAATTATTAGACAAAAAAGTTTAATAATTTGGGTTCTATTTATTTATTTTATATAATTTACTAGTTTTTCAGTTTCTTTAGCAATCATTAATTCTTCATTAGTTGGAATTATATATGCTCTTATCTTAGATTCTGGTTTTGTAATTAATCTTTCTTCTCCTCTTACATTATTTGCTTCTTCATCAACAATAACTCCCATAAATTCAAGTTGTTTGCATATTCCTTTTCTAATATTTATTTGGTTTTCTCCAACACCGCCTGTAAATACAATTGCATCTATTCCATTCATAGCAACTGCATATTTTGCAATATAACTTGCAACAGCATATTTAAAGCTTTCCATAGCAATTTTAGCTCTTTCATTATCTGTATATGATTCTGACTCTATTACTCTAAAATCAGGTGCTAATCCTGATATTCCTTGAACACCAGATTGTTTGTTTAGCATATCTTCTACTTCACTTGCTGTCATATTTTCTTTTTTCATTATATATGTTACAACAGATGGATCTAAATCGCCACTTCTTGTAACCATTGGTATTCCAGCAAGAGGTGTTAATCCCATACTTGTATCTACAGATTTTCCACCTTTAACAGCACATATACTAGAACCTTGGCCTAAATGACATGTTACAATTTTAAGGTCTTCTATTGGTTTATTTTCAATTTCAGCCAATCTGTTTGATACATACATATGTGATGTACCATGAAATCCATATTTACGTATTCCATATTTTTTATAATATTCATATGGTATTGGGTAAATATATCTTTCTTTTGGTATTGTTTGGTGAAAGGCTGTATCAAATACAACTACCATTGGTTTTCCAGGCATTACACTTTGGCATGCTTTCATTCCTAAAACTGCTGCTTTATTGTGTAATGGAGCAAGTTCAGCACATTCATCTACCTTTTTTATAACCTCATCAGTTATTATAACAGGACTAGAAAAATATTCACCACCATGTACTACTCTGTGTCCTATAGCACTTATTTCATCTAATGAATCAACTACTTTGTAATCTGGATTTATTAATTGTTTTAATGTAAAATCTATAGCTTCTTCATGATTTAATGCAGGATGTTTTATTTCAATTTTTTGTCCATTTACTTTATGTGTAATAAAAGCTTCCTCTTCTCCTATTCTTTCATATTTTCCAGAAGCTAACACATCATTAGTTTCCATATTAATTAATTGATATTTTAGTGATGAACTACCACAATTTAATACTAATATTTTCATTTTTTCCTCCTAATTATTTATTATTTTTTCAGTTTCTTTAGCAATCATTAACTCTTCATTTGTAGGCACAACACACAATACAATTTTAGAATTATCAGTAGAAATTACTGCTTCTTCGCCTTTTATTTCATTTTTTGATAAATCTAATTTTGCACCTAAAAACTCTAATTGTTTACATATTAATTCTCTACAATATGGGCTTTTCTCCCCCACACCTGCTGTAAATGTTATTATATCTACTCCATTCATTGCAACTGCACATTTCATTATATATTGTGCAATTAAATATGAAAAAATATCTAATGAAAGTTTAGCATGTGTTCCTCCAGATAAAGCCTCATATTCTATATCTCTAAAATCCATTGAAACTCTTGAAACTCCATAAACTCCTGATTTTTTATTTAAAATTTCTTCCATTTTTTCAGCCGATAAATTTTCTTTTTTCATTAAATATGTTAAAACAGATGGATCTAAATCTCCACTTCTTGTTCCCATAGTAATTCCACCTAATGGAGTAAGTCCCATACTTGTTTCTACAGACTTTCCATTTTGTATTGCACAAATACTTGCTCCTTGGCCTAAATGACAATTAATTATTTTTGAATTGTTAATGTCCTTACCAAGCATTTGGCAAACTCTATTTGCTACATATTGATGTGATGTACCATGAAATCCATATTTACGCACTCCATATTTTTCATAGTATTTATATGGTACAGGATAAATATACCTTTCTTTTGGTATTGTTTGATGAAATGCTGTATCAAATACAGCTACCATTTTCATATTTGGAACAACTTTTTTGCATGCTTCTATTCCAAGTACTGCTGCTGGATTATGAAGTGGTGCTAAATCACTGCATTTTTTTATTTCTTCAATTACTTCATCTGTAATTAAAACAGCATCACTAAATTTTTCTCCACCATGTACAATTCTATGTCCTATTGCCTCTAATTCTTCCAAACTTTTTATTACACCATAGTGGTCATTTGTTAACCTATTTAGTACAAAAGCTATTGCTTCTTCGTGGTCTTTGGCTTCTATTTCAAATTTGTGTTTTCTGCCATGTACCTTGTGCGATAAAAAAGAATTGGGTTGCCCTATTCTTTCAAAATATCCTTTTGCAATAGTTTCATTGTTTTCCATATCTATTACTTGATATTTTAAAGATGAGCTTCCAGAATTTAATACTAAAATTTTCATATTTGCACTCCCCTTTATTATTCTTGTGCTTGAACAGCTGTAATTGCAATAACACCAACTATATCATTACTACTACATCCTCTTGATAGATCATTTACTGGCTTTGCAATTCCTTGGCAAAGTGGTCCATATGCCTCTGCTTTTCCAAGTCTTTGTACTAATTTATAACCTATATTTCCTGCATCTAAGTTTGGAAATATTAATGTATTTGCCATTCCTTGTATAGGGCTTGATGAAGCTTTCATTTTTGCTATTTGTGGTACTATTGCAGCATCTAATTGCATTTCTCCGTCTAATATTAAATTAGGTTCTTTTTCTTTTGCAATTTGTGTTGCACTTATAACTTTTTGTGTTAATTCTGATTTAGCACTTCCATATGTAGAATATGAAAGCATGGCAACTTTAGGTTCTTTTTGTACTAATTGTTTAAAACTTTTTGCAGATGATATAGCTATTTCTGATAATTCTTCGTCTGTAGGGTTTTGATTTAACCCACAATCTCCAAATACAAATGTTCCATTTTCTCCATACTCACAATTTGGAACTACCATTACAAAAAATGCTGATACAAGTTTTGTTCCTTCCGCTGTTTTTAATATTTGAAGTGCAGGTCTTAAAGTATCTGCTGTAGAATGAACTGCACCTGATACAAGGCCATCTGCTTCAGTATTTTGATCTTTTAACATTAGCATTCCAAAATATACTGGGTCTTTTACTAGAACTTTTGCTTTTTCAATTGTCATACCTTTTTTTTGTCTTAACTCGTATAAAGTATTTACATATTCATCAAACTTTCCAGACTTTTCTGGTTCAATAATTTTAGCACCTTCAATGTCTATATGGTTTTCTTTTGCTTTTTCTAAAATTTTTTCTTTGTTTCCAATTAAAACTATTTTTGCAAATTGTTCTTTTAAAACTGTTTGAGTAGCTTCTAATGTTCGTATATCTTCAGCTTCTGGCAAAACTATAGTTTTAATTTGTTTTTTTGCCCTTTGTTTTACATTTTCTATAAAATTCATATTTGCCTCCTTAAACTTTTTATATTATATAGTTAAATTATAAAAAGTACAAGCATAATTTTAAGTTTTAAATTCTATATCTTCTTTTCTATATTCTTTTGGTTTTAAACCAAGCCTTGTACTCATATAACTAATTAAAGCTATTGATACAATTGTTAGTATTATTCCAAAAATGATTGTTGAATTTGCTGTATTTGTTACTGTAAGAAGATATGATCCTAAAAAACCTATTGACATTCTAAATACATTTTTACTAATTGCATTTACCGCAAAAATTTTAGGCAGTATCTTTTCAGTTGTAAAATTCCCCATATATCTAGAACACAAAACTCCGGTGAATTCCTTGCAATAATTTTATAGTTATATTTGCAAGTGTTATTATAACTACCATATAAACAAAAGAAATGTTTGTAATTCCAACAAATCCCATTATTAGTGTCATTATTGATGTTAGTATTAAAATTATCGAAAAAGATTTATTACGATATTTTTTATGAAAATATAGTTGGCCATTTGCTCCAATTCCAGATGCAATACCTACAATTGCAGAAATTATTGCAATTAGCTGTTCTTGTGTTCCTATATCTTTTAACAAACTAGTCCTATATGTACTAATTAAGCAAAATGCTCCCCATATTATTCCAGAATATAACATTAAACTTCTTAGTCTACGTGATTTAATTACAAATTTAAATCCATCTTTAAGTTCTTTTATATAAGAAATTATTGATATATTTGTATTTTTTGATTTATTATCTTCATTTTTCAATTCTTCATTTTCTATTTCTTGAAAGCCAAATGACATTATAGTTGCTAAAATTGTAACTAATAAAGCAAATATAACAGGAATGAATGGATTTATAACATATAAGAAACCAGCCAATACCGATGTTACTGCGTTTATATAGTAATAATTTTTAGAACCTCTCCCTTCAAGTTTCGAAAATATTTCTCCCTTTTTAGAACAAGCTGGAATAGATTGAGTTAATAAAGTCGTATCTGATATGTCTTTTAAAGAAAAACATATTGCACTAATAAATTCTGCCAATACAAGCATTTCAAAATTTGTAGAAAAAATAATTAGGCTTAAATATATAACATTAAATATATTTCCTAAAATTGTGCATCTTCTTGTGCCTAGTTTTTCAACCACAATTGTTGCTGGTATTTGAAGAATAATCATAAATAATGCATAAAATGAAGATTTTAATACTACATCTGCTGCACTTATATTTTTTACCTGAGTTAAAAATAAAAATTCTATTGCATAGTAAAAAATTATATCTAATGACAACATTCTATATAAAGAATATATTTTCATATTTTGCTTGCGCTTTATTCTATTATTTTTTTCCATTTTACTCTCCTCTTTTGTATTATTCTTCTTTTTTATATCATAAATAGATTTTTTTGACAACCCCCAATATATCATAAAATGCCGAATTTTGTAATCTTTTTTCATTTACAAAATTCGGCATTTACATATATTATTATTTATTCAATTTTTACTATTTCTTTCTAATTTTTTTACAATTTTCAATTCACGGCTTTAGAGTTCAGTCCTACTTTATATAAAGTGTGAGCCTGCTGCCATAGCTGGAAAAGGTAGAGGCAGGATAGTTGTCGGTGCGACTGCTTGGTGCATAGCTACCACTGTAATAGCCTCCCCTGCTAATTCGGTAAGCGGTACTGATGGCCTCTTGTGTCCATTCTCTAATATTTCCTAATAAATCATAAATATTACTTAACTTATCTTTACTTACTGTTTGTCCATTATTTGCTCCACCAGTTACTCTTGTTGTATTTCTTGATGTATTTCCTATTGACAAATCTGTTGGACTACTACTTGTAACATTTATCTTATTACCTTTCATCCATTTTAACATTGCATCATACTGACTTCCCCATATCATACTTGATACTACTTTTTGACTTGCATTTTCTGGTGCATATGTTTTTGCTCTATTATATAATCCATACCATTGATTTGTATCAGTATCACTTGCATTTGCAGATGTTGCTCCATATTTTGACTCTGCATTTTTAGTTTCACTATTTAAACTCATTTCATATCTTCCAACATAGAACCCTCCATATTGTGATACACTTTTAATCATCTTATTATATTCTTCTTGATATAATGTTGAACTCCATCCTTCTATTTTACTTGAATTTGCTTCATCCCCCTCCGTTGAACTTGATAAATTTGCTGGCTCTCTATAATAACTTGTTGAATCTGCACTCCATTCATATTGTGTATTTCCTGTAGTATCTGTATTCCAATCATATAACACCCCTCTATAATTTGTATTTCCATTTGCATCTGTTCCGCTTGTTACTACTGCCATATTATTTAACGTATCTACTGGCACCCATACAAATTCATTTCCAACTTTTTCTTCTCCACTTGCTGCATCTGTTATTACTGCTCCTCCTATTTTATCTCCTTTTATATAATTATAGCCTTCTGGTATTGGAATATTTCCTTCTCTTACTTCTTTTATATTATCATTATTTGCTAAATTTCCTGCTGCTGTTATTGTTGGTACAACCACTTCTGAATGGTTTAATTTTGTAACTTTTACACTACATGTTCCTGTTACAACTGTTCCACTTAATTTTCCTTTTGCATTTATTGTTACTGTTGTTTCTCCTTCTTGTACTCCTGTTACTTCTCCTGTTTTTTCATCTACTGTTGCTTTTGTTATATCTTGTGATACATAACTTGTTACTTCCACACTTTCTGCATTTTCTGGCACTGCTGTTATTTTTCCTATTTTGCTTTTATCTCCAATTGATACTTCTATTTTTTCTGCTGTTACACCTGTTACCTTTGCTACTATTTTTACATTTATGCTGTCTTGGTATGTCTTTCCTTCCACTTTTGCTGTTACAGTTGCTGTTTCCCCTGCATTTGCATTACTATTTACTTTTACTGTTACTTCATTTTCTCCTGCTTCACTTAATGTTATATTTCCTGTACTTTCCCATTTTATGGTTCCTGTTTCACCACTTAATATTTGGGCTCTTACCTTTTTTTCTTCTGTTGCTCCTTTTAGTATTTCTATGTCTCCTGCTGTTATTACTAGTCCCTCTTTTTCTTTTACTTCTCCATTTTCACTTATTGTATATACATATCCGTCTTTTTTTACTGTCCATGGTAATTCATCATTTTCTGATTTTGTTATTTCTATTCCATTATTTGTTAGCTCTTGTTCTAATATGTCTTTATCTATAACAAGTCCTTCATTTATTCTTGATGCTTGCACTGCTAAGTTTATTTGTTCTTCTACTGTTTTTTGCGCATTTTTTTCTTTTGCATTTTGTGCTTTGGTTAGTATTCCATTATCACCTGTTAATGTTGCAATTGTTACTCCTGCTAGTATTAAAAGCACAATTATTGTAATTACAAGTGCTATTAATGTAATGCCTTTGTTTGTTTTTAATTGTTCTTTTAACTTATTTTTCACTTATGTTTTTCCCCCTTTTATTTTTTCTTTTGATTTTTGATAAACTGTTTATTTATCTTTTCTTTATTTTGTGTATTTTATACACCATTATTTTATAAACAAGCTTTTTTATTTCTTATTTACAAAGGTATTTAATTTTCAAAGTTCTTAGCTGTTTATAATTTAATAGTATATTTTTACTTTCAAAGTATATACTAAATATTTTTTATTTACAAGCATTTTTTCTATATTTTCTATTTTTTTATTTTACAAAAATTATAAATCAATTTAAGAACATGTAAATTATAATTATATTAAATTTTTAAATATGCACAAAAGAAAAAGCAGCACATATTAATGTACTGCTTTTTTGGGAACCTTCATGCTACTGGTTCTGCCATAAGCATCAATACAACCAGTGCAATTATGCCAGCTACTGCAGATATGTTAGCTTCATTTCTTTCATACCATACTTTAATAGCTTCCCGCACTTTTTTCATCTTTCTCAGTCCCTTCATATAAGTTTTTTTGAATGGTGAGCTTTATTATACTATATTTTTATTAAGTATGCAACTTATTTATATTTTTTTCTTACTAAAATAGTGTTTTTATTTTCTTTATTAAATAATGACTTCCACCATTTGAATTATTTTGAGTATTTTCTACCATTCCAATAATAAGTAAATTTGAATCTTTATTTGTTGTAAAACAATTAAACCATCCCAATGTCCCACTATCTTTATCATCTTTATTTTGCTTTAATTCTGCAGTTCCTGTTTTTCCTGCAATTGTTACTCCAGATACTTTCATGTCATTTGCTGTTCCTTGTGGATTTTCTACTACTTGTATTAAATCTTCTTTTATTGTATTTGCAGCATCTTTAGTAAAAACATTTTCCTTTAAAATTTCACTTTTAGCATCTTCTTTATACTCAATATATGGCTTAATCATATTTCCATCATTTGCAAAACTAGAATAAATAGAAGCCATATGTATAGGATTAACCAAAATATTTCCTTGTCCAAAACCAGAATCTGCAAGTTGCCCTTCACTTTCTATTGTATTAGAATTAGAATATTTAGACTTTGCAAGTGTAATAGGAAAATCTAAGCTTTCATTAAATCCTATTTTTTCTAAGTTAGATGTAAAATTTGAAGTTCCAATTTTAAGTGCAGCTTGTGCAAAATAAATATTATCAGAATGTATTAAACCATTTAATAAATTTTTTTGTCCATTATATGCTGTTAAAGTAGTTACTTTATAATCGCCCCAACTTGAATCTTTTTGCCAACTTATACCATTATAATTAAATGTATCGTCTTTAGTAAATGCACCTGTTGTAAGTCCAATTGCTCCTGTAATTGGTTTAAATGTAGATCCTGGACAATAGCTTTGTAAAAATCTATTATATAATGGTTTAGAATCATCATTATTTAGTTCTTCCCATTTTGCATTTGTCATTCCTAAAGAAAAATCATTAGAATCATAGGATGGTGTACTTACTAGTGCTAGTAATTCTCCTGTTTTTGGTTCCATTACAACAAATAGTCCTTTGTCATCTTTTAACTGTGTGTATAAATTTTTTTGAATATCACTATTAATTGTAATTTTTACATCTTCACCATCTTTTTGTTCTTGTTTAGCAATTTCTGTCACAAGATTTCCTTTTTCATCTGCAATATATATTTGAATTCCATCAGTTGATTTTAATCTATCTTCATATGCAAGTTCTAGCCCTGACTTTCCAATTATACTTGTAGAAGTATAGCCTTTATCTTGATATTTTTGTAATTCTTCTGCATTTATGCTTTGAACATACCCAATTAAATGTGCCGCTTCTTGTCCTAAAGTATATACTCTTCCATCTACATCATTAATTTGAATCCCTGAAATTTGCAATAATTTTTCTTTCAAGTCAGAATTATCTTTAGCTACTTTTTTCACAGGAACAAATGTGTCATCTTTTACATAACCGTGCTGATAAATACTTATTAATTGTCTCAATGCTTACTCCTGTTAATTCTGAAATTTTAGATATGCTTTCATCTTTATTGTCTCCAAGTTTACCAGGAACAATTCCAACTGATGAAACCTTTCCATCATATGCAAGTTTGTTTCCATCCCTATCTAAAATAGCTCCTCTATTTGCTTTTAAAGTTTTTACTCTTACCTTGTAGCCCTCTTTTAACTCTGGAAATATTAAAGTAGTTGACCAATCTATTTTATATTGTTTATCTTCTTTAACTAGATTAACACTATTAGAAAAATCTACTTTTCCAGCTGAAGTATACATTTGCTCATTATATAATATTTTAATATTTTTACTTTCTTTTTTAGTTTCCTTTATGTCTATTTTTATATCTAAGCTATCAATTCCTTCATAAATGTTTTTATTTTTGGTAATAAAGTCTTCTTTAGAAATAGAAGATTTTGAACTACTACTTAGTAACTCATACATTCCATCATAATTTTTATCATTAATATATGCTATATATGTATTTAAAACATCCTCTGGATTTTCTTTATTCAAATTTAAAGTAATTACAGTAACAATTATAATTACCATGACAAGTAATATAACTAATCCAATTATTAATCCCTTCTTATTTTTCATCTTTTCCCCCTATATTAATTTAATATTATTTTTTGCTATATGAAAAAATACTGATAATGTTTTTGATATTATTTCTTTGCTTTCTTCATCTATATTTTTATATGTACTTAATATTATTTTTGCTGTCTCAAATTTTTTACTGCTTAATTGTGCTAGTGTTTTTGCCTCTGTAGCATTTAATATTTCAAATAATGTATCTATAAATTTTTCTCTTTGTTCTGGACTTACTTCGTTTAACCAATTTGTAATTGTTTGATCTATAAATTCACTAGAATTTGTTAATGTATCTTCTATAAAATGTGCTCCTAATAATTGCCAACTATATAAATCATGTTGCATAATTCCAGTTTGCGTACTTTTTATTATTGTTGTTGCTTCTTTATGATTAAGTAATCTTCCTATTATAGAAGTTTGTGGTATATATGTATGTAGCCTTCCTATTGTATTTTTATACTCATTTGTATCTATAACTGTTTTTTGAAATCCTGGTCCGTCATTATTATATATAGCAATTATTCTATCATTAACTTCTTTGTTGCAAAAAGCTGAAGCATATACTGCAAGGTTTCCACCTTTAGAATGTCCTGCAACTCTTATATTTTGTTTATATTTTGTAGCAATATTATTTAAATAATTTACTGCATCTACTTGGGATGGAACTAAATCTTTAAAGCTCATGTTAAAGTCTTCTTTCCATCCTACAATTGTATTATCTGTTCCTCTATATGAAACAAAGACTGTATTATCAGGTAATTCGATTGTAATTGCAGAAAATTGTTTTTCTAATATATTATCTATTTTATTTACATAATTTGATAATAGTATGTTTCCAAATCTTATACTATTTGCTAAAACTGGGAAAAGTTCTGTATCTTCTTTTTGTAATATTCTTCCTTTATTTTCCGTATTACAATATCTGTTATAAGCTTCTTTTAATGTTATAGTTTCATTTTCTAAATTAAGATTATCTAACGGAAAATATGATAGTCTTGATAATATTAAAGCATCAATTTCATTAATTTCTACATTTTTTATATCTATATCTCTCCATATCATATAATCAAATATATTTGCCATTGTTTTTATCTCCTTTGTTTTTGTATAAATTCAAGTATTTGTGTTGCAAGTATTTCTTCTTTTTCATTATAACTATGATTTGCACCTTCTATATAATTAACATCACTTTGCTTATTTTCTATAATTTGTTTAACCTTTTTTACTAATTCATCTGGCTTATCTATTATCATTTCATTATCTGTTCCCCAACGCATAAATAATGGCTTGTCTATTTTACTTAAAATATTATATTGTTTTATATCTATATCTTTATTATCTCTTGCATATCTTAAAAATGTTTTACAACTTACTGGATGAATAAAAGCCTCTTGTGGCATTAAACTTTGTAATTTTCCTTCTTGCTCCATTTTATTTGCAAGATTAATATAATATGAAAAGTTTTTTCCTAAAAAGACCTTTAAAACACTTGTTATATCAACCAAAGAAAGTAATATTATACTTTTTATCATTTCTAATATTTCAGTATTATTTTGTTTTTTTAATTTATTATATGTATAAATTATTTTAGTACATCCTAAGCTATGCCCTTGTAAATAAATATTTTTATACCCTAATTTTCTAAGTTCTAAAATTGCTCCTACTATATCATAATAACTATCTAATACTTCTTCATATGAAGTTCCTGCTATAACTTTTGTTTTCTTTCCGTTTATATTTTTTGTAATATACTTTACAAGTTCACTTCCTCTATTGTTAAAGCAAAAATAATCTATGTTTAAATTATTTGCTGTATTAGCTATTACATTATCTCTTTCTTTAAAGCAATTACTGCTCATTCCATGAATTGACAAAATTACATCTTGAATAGTTTCTTTTGATTTATGTAAAAATCCATTTAATTTTGTTCCATCTTCTGCATAAAAATTAATTTGTTCCATATTGGCCTCCTTTTTTTCTAAGTATATTATTTTGATTATTTTTTGTCAATAATTAAAGCTTTTTGACTATCAATTTTTCCTTGTCCTTAATTGACTTTATTCTTCAATCATGCTATAATAATAAGTACGTTCTTTACTAGAACGCATACGTATTACAACCCTTTTATTTTTTTTAGGAGGTTAAATTTAAATGAATCGGAAAAAGTCAATAAAAGTTCGTACGACAATGGCTGATTATTCAAAGATCAAGCCAATTGCAAGCAAAGTAGGGACTTCATATTATTTGAAGCCTTGTGATGATAATGGCAAAAGTAGTTTAGATTATGAATATGGAGATAAGGTAGATTACAAAAATCTTGCTCATATTGCAGATTATAAAGTAAATACTCCTTATTTATTTTATATTTGTTTTCAGGATTCAATAAACTGCGTACTCCAGCAACTTCCGCCTTGTTTGCTTAAAGAGGCTGTTGCATTTGAGCTTATCTACATGACATGTGTAGGTATAAATGATTTGTTTAAGGTAGAGCACGACAACGGCTTTAATGTTGCCATTGTTCGCCTTTACAAAAATAATGCTAATATGTCTCAGGCAGAATCAGTTAAATACTGCGAATACTACCCGTACGAAAATGCACCAATACCTATCAATATGAAACCAGATGATTTAAAAAAATGTACTGTTAGGTATAGGTAATATTTTTATTTTCCGCATTAAAAAAGCCATAGTTAATTACTTTGGCTTTTTTCTTTTATGGCAATTATTAGTTCATTTGGTTGAACTCTCATGTTTGAATTATTATATACAAATTCTTGATTTTCTAAATATACAACATATCCCATATTATTTAATTTAATTTGTGCTAATGTTAAAAATGCTTTTTCTTCTTCACTTGTTACTGAATTTTTTACCCTTACCTCATAAAATGTAAATCTTAAAAATTCAGGGTTTACTGATATTTTTTCATCTACTAATCTATCTATAAGTTCTATTAATTTATCTTCTATTCTATCTTCCACTTTTTTATCACTCCTAATCTTTGTCTATTTTACCACAAAATAATTTTCTATTCAACAAAATTCACACATTGTTCATTTTATTTTCCTATAAACATCTGCACATATACTTTTCCATATTTGTTACTTTTAACCACTCCCACTCCTGTATAATTAAAATTACTATTTAATATGAATGTCCAATATGAAATTTTAATTAATTATCATCAAATGTTTCTTCAAAATTTTTTGCTGTTTTCTTTACACTATCTTCATAGCCGAGTTAAAGCAGCAAATGGTGCAAACTGGGCTGATCTTGCCTCTAATGTCATTTGTGGATGTTTTTTTGAAACATGGTGTGGTAAATTTATAATATCTTCATACATTTTATAATTGTTATTCATCCTTTATGTCCCCCTATTTGAATATTTCTTTCTATGGTTGTTCCACCCTCTTCTAGGTTCATTCCTTTTAATATTGCATTTTTTCCATATTTATTTTTTATATTAATCATTGTTTCTTGTAATCTTTTTTCCTTTTTTTCTTTATTTTTTCTTTTACTTTCTTCTTGATAATTTTTAAATAAATCTATTTGTTCATATTCACTTTTCCTAACTTCGCTTTCATTAATTACTTTGTTAGCTGTTATATTTATTCTTCTTATTAGTAAATTTTTATCTATTATTTTTTTATATAAATTTATTGCAGCCTCCATAATTATTTTCCCAGATGATGTTTTATAGTCTAAATTTATAGTGCCATGTGCAGGTTTTGGAATTTTTCTTCCATATCTGTCATTTGTAATTTCTTTAATATTTTCTTTATTTATTAATGGATTTGTAACATTTTCTACATCATACCCTATTGTCAATACTATTTGGTTTGTAACTAACTTCTTTTCTACTAAATCTAAAGCCAAAAGTTCTGCCATCTCTTTTATTATTAGCATTGTTTTTTCATAATTATATGGACAATGTAATACTTGCCCTGAACTTATACTATTAGTTGATGGTTTGTATTTTTTTATGCTTTCTATTGTACATGGTTCATACCCCCATGCATGATCTATTAAAAGTTCTGCATTTATTCCAAATAGTTTATATAATATTTCTTCATTTTCTATTGACTTCCTTGCCACATCTCCCATGGTAAAAATTCCATTTTTTTCTAGCCTTGTTTCATAGCCTTTGCCTACTCTCCAAAAATCTGTTAATGGTCTATGTGACCAAAGCGACTTTCTATATGTAATTTCATCAAGGCAAGCTATTCTTACTCCATTTTTATCTGGTTTTACATGTTTTGCAACAATATCCATTGCTATTTTACACAAATATAAATTTGTACCTATTCCTGCTGTTGCAGTTATTCCTGTTTTATTGTAAACTTCTTGAATTACTTTTGTTATTAATTGTTTTGCTTGCATTTTATATGTATTTAAATAATGTGTAATATCAATAAAAACTTCATCAATTGAATACACATATATATCTTCAGCCGAAAAAAAATTTAAATATATTTTATAAATATTAGTACTATATTTCATGTAATATGACATCCTAGGTGGTGCTGCTATATAATCTAGTTCTAATGAAGGGCTATTTTTTAATTCTATATAATTAAATGATTTTCCTGTAAATTTAAAATTGGGAGCTTTTCTTCTTCTTTCATTATTTATTTGATTAACTTTTTGTATTACTTCAAATAGTCTTGCTCTTCCTGGTATTCCATACAATTTCAATGCTGGGCTTACTGCTAAACATATTGTTTTTTCTGTTCTACTTTCATCTGCTACAACTAAATTGGTGGTAATAGGATTAAGCCCTCTTTCTTTACACTCTACTGATGCATAAAAACTTTTTAAATCAATTGCCGCATATACTTTTTTCACAGTCCACACCTCCTTAAGTTCTTTTATAATATATCATAAAAATTTATATTTGTAAACAGTTGTTCGTGATTTATTTAAAAATAAAATCAGTTATATTTCAAACTGATTGTTATATTATGATAATAATTTTTTTACAACATCACTAATTGTTTTTCCATCTGCTGAAGCACCAATTTTTTCTTTTGCTGTTTTCATTACAATTCCCATATCTTTCATTGATGTAGCACCTGATTCTTTTATTATATCTTTTACAATGTTTTCGATTTCTTCTATATCTAATTGTTTTGGTAAGTAACTTGTAAGTATTTCTAATTCTTTATTATTTTGATTAATTAAATCTTCTCTTCCACTTTTTTCAAAATCTTGTGCTGCATCTTTTCTTTTTTTAGCTTCTTTTGCAATTATTTCTATTATTTGTTCATCTGTCACTTCTATTGCTTTATCTTTTTCAATTTGTAATATTGATGACCTAATTAGTTGTACTGTGTTTTTTCTTATTAAATCTTTTTCTTTCATAGATTCTTTTAAATCATTTAGTAATTTTTCTTTTAACATTTATATTCCTTCTTTCCAATATTTTTACATATTATATCATATAAATATTAAATAGTCGAGTATCAATTTTATTGTACCATTGAATAAATTATTTTATTTTCCGCAAGACCTGTCTTACTGTTTATTATTCTTTTATGTAATATAGCTTCCTTCACCATTCCAACATTTTCTAAAATTCTACTTTTGGCTTCTACAAGTTTTTTACATCCATCAAAAAATTCACTTATAATTACATCAAATTTCCCTGTTTTTAATAAATAATTAATAACTACTTTTAAAGCCTCTTCTAACAAACCTGACTCTGCTAAATCAAGTGCAATTCCACACTTAAATTTACAAATCCTATTAGCTTCAGACCTTTCTGATGCATTTATATAACCTACAACTTCATGTTTTTTCTTATCTTCAATTGCCCATATTAATTCATTCATTTTTTTATTTTCATAAATAAATGAACTTATCATAATTTCAGTTTGCCTAACTGTTTTATGCATATTATATCCCAGACACTCAAAAAGTTCTTTTTCAGTTCCCAGATTTTTATATACATCTTCTGCATCCTCTAATTTAAATTTTCTAATTTTTAAGTTTTGCGTTTCAAATTCTTCCATATCTATCATCTTCCCCTAGCTTGACCATTATATAATAAAATCCATCTAAAAAAGAGCTTTTTTTACAAAAAGCTCTTTTTGGTATATAAATATTTTTCATATATTTTTTTAGATATTAAATTAGATGATAAACAAATTTATTTATTTTTTATTTGTTAAATTATACTCATATAATTTTTCATATGATTCTTCATTATTTATTAATACTTTTTCTTCATTAGCATTTTTTTGTTTTAATTTGAATTTATTAATTAATTTTGTAATTCCATATACAATATAAAATGGCAAAGTCATTTGGCCAACTGACATTACAAAAGTAAATAATGGTCCAGTAAATTTATAAATTATATGTATTGGAGTTCCAGGAAAATCTTTTGATATAAACATTAAGTTACTATCAAATATTATATTTACTATATATGATACAACACATATTATACCTACAAGACAGGAAAAATATATAATATCTCTTTTTTGAAGTTCTATATAATGTGTTATATTTATTAATAACCCTAAATACACCATTGTTCCATGGAAGAAATAACTATGTATGCTTATAAAATGCATAGCTGGATATGTAGGAAGTGAAGTAGTTGGCAATAACATGAAAACTATTCCACCAATTATTCCCCCTGTTGCTAAAAAAACATCTCCAACTCTTTTTAGTTTTCCCTTAGTAAATGAACTTAAAAAACCTGCATACAACAACAAACTACAGTAATATAATGGTAAATATTCATTTACATTTTTTAAACTATTATATTTTAAACTAAAAACTATTCTAACAACTTCCAAAAGCCATATAATTATAGTCATATTTTTTATTATTTTATGTACTTGTTCTTTATTTTTATGAATTGTAAATTTTAGTGCAATTGCAATAAATAATGAGGTTATAATTATTAATTTAAAATGATTTGGAGTAAATATACCACATGGTTCATATTCACCAGGTTTTGCAAAAAACATATTTTATTCACTCTTCTTTCTATTTCTATTAGTACATTTTATGCTTCGTTTAGCCATTATATAATGATTTAAAATCCCATAATGTTCCCTCTTTTGAATCTTTAAGTATAATTCCTTTTGCTTCTAAAGCATTTCTTATTTTATCTGCTTTTTCAAAATCCTTATTTTGTTTTGCTTTGGCTCTTTTTTCTATTTCTTGTTTTATATTTTCTTCATCAATATTTAGTTCTTTTAAATATTTGTTTTTTAATTTTGTTATATATTCATCTGGATTTTGATCAAATAATCCAAGAACTGAATATACCTCATGTACATTTTTTAATATCTTTCTAAGTATGTTTGCTATGTCTTCTTTTGTTTTGTCTTTTGATGTTTTCATAATATTATTAGCATATTTAAAAATATTATATAAATTTGCTATTGAAGCGGTCGTGTTAAAATCTTCATCCATATTTTCAACAAATTTTGGTATTATGCTATCTGCAATATCATCTTTAACATCATATTCTTTAACTAGATTATCTTTTATGTATTTATTCATTTCTTTAATTGAAGTATAAAAATAATTTAAATGATTTTCAGCTAAACTATAATCATTATCTGAAAGATCTACATCTGAACCATAATGTTTTGAAAACATTACATATTTTATTGTTTCATAATCATATTTTTTTAATGCATCTCTAATTGTTAACGAATTTCCCAAAGATTTGCTCATTTTTTCACCATTTATTTTAATCAAACCACAATGGCTCCATATGTTTGCAAATTTTTTTCCTGTTAATGCTTCACTTTGTGCTATCTCATTTTCATGATGTGGAAATAATAAATCTCTTCCTCCACCATGAATATCAATAGTTTGCCCTAATGTATCTAAAGCCATAACAGAACATTCTATATGCCAACCAGGTCTTCCTTTTCCCCATGGTGACTCCCAATATATTTCTCCCGGTTTTGCTGATTTCCACAATGCAAAATCTATTGGATCTTTTTTGCCTTCTTCTAACTCTATTCTAACTCCATTTAACATATCGTCTACATTTCTATGTGAAAGTTTTCCATATTCTTTAAATTTTCTAACACTATAATATACATCACCTTTTTCGGTTTTATAGGCATAGCCTTTTTCAATTAATCTTTCTACAAATTCAATTATTTTATCAATATATTCAGATGCCTTAGTTTTTACATCTGCCTCTGTTATATGTAGTCCTGCCATATCTTTTTCAGTTTCTTCTATTTGCTCTTTTGAAAATTCTAAAGCATTTTTTCCATACTCATTTGCTCTTTTAATTATTTTATCATCAACATCTGTATAGTTACGTACATATTTTACATTATAGCCTTTATATCTTAAGTAGTCTGCCATCATTGAGTATACAATTGCTTGCCTTGCATGACCTATATGGCTCAAATCGTATACTGTTACACCACACGCGTACATTGTTACATTATTTCCATTTATAGGAACAAATTCTTCTTTCTTTTTTGTCATTGAATTGAATATTTTCATATTTATCACCTATTTCTTTAACTTTTGTCTAGTATTATATCATGTAAATTTTAAAAAGTCTACTTGGTTTTTTATTTAGTTTTATATTTTATTATATTAAAATATATTTTTATATTTACAATTTTTTGATTTTTACAACAAAAAAGAGGGATATTACATAAAACCACTTAAAAATAGTCTCATATTTTCCCCCATTTTTTAAACTTCAATTATTGGTTAGCAACTAAATTTTGCCAATTTACTTGTGATAATTTTCCATCTTTGTCTATTGTAAATTTGTAATTTCTATATATTTCTTCAGATTTATATGTATATTCTGTATACCCTAATTTTTCTGCATTATACTCACTATCTGGTTCTCCAAATATTTTTTTGATATCTTCAAGTGATGAACCAAATTTTAATCCTTTACAAAATTCAACATTTAAAGATAATACATAGTCTGGTATTTTTCCATATTCATATTCACCTATTTTTATTCCACCTATTTCTGAATCAGCAACAGTCACTTTAGAATCAGTTGAATTATAAGGTGTCATATTACATACAACTTTTTTATTTTCATTATATATAGAACCTGCACCTATCATATATGTATTTTTTCCAACTTCTTTACTTGTTACTCTTGAGTCTTGTTTTAAATTGACTTTTGATAATTTAGAAAATTTATCTCCTGCTTTAAATTTTTCTCCATTAATAATTACAAAATAATTTTCATTATTGTCAATTTCTTTTCCTTGTGCTACGTTAGACTCACTTGCTTTACTTTCTCCATTTGTTGAAGATGTTTGCTTATTATTATTGTTTGTAAATATTATTGCTGCAGCAACCACTATAGCTACAACAACAGCTACAATTATGCCTATAATTAGATTTTTGTTTTTCATTTTAAATCCCCCTAAAATTTATTTTCTAACAAATATTATCATATTAATAATTGTTTGTCAATTATTAATACACACAATTTTATTTATTTTTCTCCTTTGACCTTTTATCATTTATAATTTGCATTTCTTTTGGGGTTATAAGAGTTACATTATTTTCTTTTGCCCATTTAACACATCCTTTTAACACAGTATTCAAAAATGGTCTTGGTACTTTTAGCAATGTTTTGCATGCTTCTTCTGTAAATTTAACCTCTGGGTCAATTCTTCCAGCTGCATATTTTACAGAATCAATATCAACACCTTTATTTTTAGGAATTGGCATTGCTATAGGTCTTCTAAATTTTGTATACCAGAAATTTTTGGAGTCTCTATACCCATAATCAACTGGAACTCTTGGGTAACCTACTGCGCTAACTCCATTTATTATAGTATTATAATATTTTTCCTTCATTAAAATATTATCAATTTTCAAAATAAAATGTGCTCCAAATTCAGATGTGATTCCATTAAAATTATGGTATGATCCTTTGTATTCTTCTTGAACTTTATCATTTTCGGCTCCATCTAATTCTTTTACCCAAGTACATTCAAATACTTGGTATGCTTCTTTTACAACTTTAGGATATTTTTCGTTTGGATTTTCTCTTGCTCTTTTTCCATCTACTAAAGTATATAAACAATCTTTCATTTTTTCTTCTGGAGTTTCTCCTGGAAATCCTAGTCTTACTGCTTCTTTAAAATATTTTCTATCATCTTGTAAAAAGTTTAAAGCACACTTTCCTGTTTTTAATAAATTTTTACATGTATTTGAACTGTTTCTACATTCTAGTATCATAGCATAATATTCTTTACCAGCTATATAATATGGAAAGCATAATGAGTATGAACCAATATTTGTAAAACCGTTTTCATCAATTGTTGATATTTCTATTGTTGGCATTGGAAAAAAACTTGATGTTTGATAGAAATTATCTACAATTCTCATATTTTTAAACCCTTCTAAATTTTCAATTTTCTTTGTTTCTAAATTCATATTTACTCCTCCTTAGTAATATATATTTTATTTATTAAGTTTGCTTTTTTATTATAACAATATAATAAATACAATGCAATATTTATTTATGGCATCAATTTCCAAAAAAATTTTTCATAATATTAATATAATAAAAAGAGCTAACCATATACAAAATGTTTAACTCTTTAACTATAATCATCTTTGACATCCAAAATTTTATTTTTCAATGTCAAATGGATGTCAAAATTCTATTTTTACTATATTTAATATATTAGTTTGTGGATTATAACCCTTGATATTACTGGTTTTTACCACAGCAGTTTTTATATTTCTTACCACTTCCGGCATGGACATGGATCATTTCTACCAATTTTTGGTTCTTCATTTCTTACAGTTCTATCAACTCCAGAATTTGCCATAGTTTGTCCATTATCCACACTATTTAGAGCCTCTTGAGCTTGTTTAGTAATTCTAACTGTTTCATGTCTTTTTAACTCACCTTGTTTTCTAATGTTCATCATAATTTTTGTTACATCAGATTTAATATCCGCATTCATCTCATCAAACATATCCCCACCTTCAGTTCTATACTTAACAACAGGGTCTTGTTGACCATAAGCTCTAAGTCCTATACCATTTTTTAATTCGTCCATATTATCTATGTGATCCATCCATTTTTCGTCAACAACTTTTAATAATACAACTCTTTCTAATTCTCTTAAATCTTCGCTACCTATTTCTTCTTCTTTTTCTTGGTATTTGTCTAAAGCTAATTTTTGTAATTGTTCAGATATTTTTTCTGGTTCTTCTTCATTTTCTTTAATATAATCTAACATTTCTATAGCAAATGTATTTTTTATTTCTGTATCAAGGCTTTCAACATTTACAGAGTTTTTATCATTATCTATATACATGTTTACAGTTTCATCTGCAACTGATGTTATCATATTTTTAATACTATCACTTACATTTTCACCATCTAGCACTTGTCTTCTTTCTCTGTAAATAATTTCTCTTTGTACATTCATAACATCATCATATTTTAATACATTTTTACGTATACTGAAGTTTCTTCCTTCAACTTTCTTTTGTGCTGATTCTACTGCTCTTGTTAATATTCTTGATTCTATTGGCATATTTTCATCTGCACCTAAAGTATTGTATACTTTTGTAATTGTATCTCCAGCAAATATTTTCATTAAGTCATCATCTAGTCCAATGTAAAATTTAGATTCACCAACATCTCCTTGACGTCCTGAACGTCCACGCAATTGGTTATCAATTCTTCTAGATTCATGTCTTTCTGTTCCTATTATTTTTAATCCACCTGCTGCAATTACTTTTTCTTTTTCTTCTTTTATTTGTTCATCATATTTTGATACTAACTTGTTAAACTGTTCTCTTGCTCTTAATATATCTTGATCATCTGTTTCATAATAAGTATCTGCTTCTTCAATCATTGGCTCTGGTACTTTATTTCTTCTCATTTCTTCTTTAGCTAAGAATTCACTATTTCCTCCAAGCATAATATCTGTACCACGTCCTGCCATGTTTGTTGCTATTGTAACTGCACCATATTTACCAGCTTGTGCAACTATTGCAGCTTCTTGTTCATGATATTTTGCATTTAATACTTCGTGTTTAATTCCTTCTTTTTGTAATAATTTACTTAATTTTTCAGATTTTTCAATTGATACAGTACCTATTAAGACTGGTTGTCCTTTTTCATGACTTTGTTTTATACTTTCTACTACTGCTTTAAATTTAGCATTTTCGTTTTTGTATATAACATCATTTTCATCTTTTCTTATCATAGGTTTATTGGTTGGTATTTCAACAACATCTAAATTATATATTTCTTCAAATTCCTGTGCTTCTGTCATTGCAGTACCTGTCATACCTGATAATTTATCATACATTCTGAAATAATTTTGGAATGTAATTGTCGCTAATGTTTTTGACTCATCAGCAATCTTAACTCTTTCTTTTGCTTCAATTGCTTGATGTAATCCATTATTGTATCTTCTTCCATACATAATACGTCCTGTAAATTCATCAACTATTAATACTTCTCCATCTTTTACGATATAATCTATGTCTTTTTTCATTACTCCATGGGCACGTAATGCTTGATTAACATGGTGTACAAGTGTTGAATTTTCTAAATCATTAAAGTTTTCTAAACCAAAGAATTGCTCAGCCTTTTTTATACCTTTTTGTGTAAGTGATGCTGATTTTGCCTTTAAATCTACTATATAATCATATTTTTCATTATCTTCTGCTTGATCATAATCTTTAACATCTTCTTCTACTATAACTTTTGCTTCTAATTTTTTTACAAAATCATTTGCTTTTTTATAAAGATCTGATGACTGATTTGCTCTACCAGAAATTATAAGTGGTGTTCTTGCTTCATCTATTAAAATACTATCAATTTCATCGACAATTGCATAATGTAATCCTCTTTGAACTAATTGATTTTTGTATATAACCATGTTATCTCTTAAATAGTCAAATCCAAACTCATTGTTTGTTCCATATGTTATATCTGCTGCATATGCTTTTTGTTTTTGGTATGGTTCCATTCCTGCAACAACTAGTCCTACTGATAAGCCTAAAAATTTATATAGTTTTCCCATCCATTCACTATCTCTTTTTGCTAGATAGTCATTTACTGTAATTACATGCACACCTTTTCCTTCTAAGGCATTTAAATATACTGGCAATGTTGCAACTAATGTTTTTCCTTCACCAGTTTTCATTTCTGCAATTCTTCCTTGGTGTAAAATAATTCCACCTATTAATTGAACATCAAAGTGTCTCATTCCTAAAGCTCTTTTTGATGCTTCTCTAACTACTGCAAAACTTTCTGGTAAAATATCATCTAATGTTTTTCCTTCTGCTAATTGTTTTTTAAAATAATCTGTTTTTGCTCTTAACTCACTGTCTGTAAGTTTAGATATTTCTTCTTCCAATTCATTGATTTTCTTTACTATTGGCATTACTCTTTTTACTTCTTTTTGACTGTATGTTTTGAATATTTTTCCCATTTCGTACTTTTCCTCCTAAGTTTATAATTTTACTTTGTAAATATATCACTAAAATTTATTTTTAGCAAGGCTTTTAGATTAAATATTTTAAAATGCTCCTCCGGCCTCCGCCGCTTCCGCCTCCTCCGGATGATGATGAACCGCCTCCAGAAAAGCCTCCGCCTCCTCCAGAGCTACCTCCACCAGAACTACTAGTCCATTTTCCTATACTATCTCTTGTTATTTCTCCATATCTTTTCATAAAAATTTTATCTAAGCTTGCATTATTATAAAAATAATAATAATTTGTATCCAAATATGAACTCATAAATTCACTTGACACCAATTTTTCTAAGTCATCATCAATATTTAAACCATCTATACAATTTATTATTTTATTTGAAATTCCAAAGCTTACTGCATAACATAAATATTTTTCCCATAATTGTACATACTCAATATTTTTATCTTTAAGTAATGTATAATCTTCTATTTTCTTTTTTAATGTATTTAATTTACCATAATCTTCTATCATTATAGCATCGTTTTTTAACATTAAATTGTCTGTAAGTACAAGTATTGTTGCAATACAAATTAATATTTCGTCTGCAATTAAAAATTTTGCAGGTATAAATATTGCAGTTATTATAATAATAATTCCAAAAAATACAATTGTAGAAATTGTTGTTGTTGCAACCTTTTGTCCTGTTACTTTTTGTACTGTTTTATTTACTTTATGTCTTATCATGATTAGTATATTTAAAAATACTTGAATTAATCCCATAACTAAAGGAATAAATGGTAATATTATTATTAAAAATGTTGTAATTGTAAATACTATTCCATCTGCATCTAAAAAAAGATTAAATCCATTAAAAGATATATGTTTATATACTAATACTAAAGATAGAACAAATAAGAAAATATTAAAACCTCTAATTACTAGTGGAACTTTTGCTTCATTTGCACCTTTTTTTGCTAATTCTTCTTCTACTGTTTTGTTTAGTTCTTTAAATTTTTTATTTGCGTCTTTTTCTTTTGGCATTTTTTCTAATCTATATTTTAAATCTACTTTGTCATCTCCGTCAAATACCCAATCATAAACATATTGTTCTATATTGTCCAATTTATTATAATTTTCTTCATTTTTTGTTATAACATATCTATAAGGTTCTTTTTTACTTGTGGATGGAATCATATCCATAGTAATTACCTTTTTATTAATTAAATTTAAAATTACAGCAATTATGTCTCTTGCTAAAATTTGCCTACTTCCTTGTATGCATCCTGCAATCATAGGGTTATATTTTTTAAATAATTCTTCATCATCAACATAATCTAATATATATTTCTTATCTTTTTCATATATTAACATTAAAATAATCCAATAAACTAATAAACAAATTGCAATTATAATTATTTTAAAAGTATATGATTTTTTTAATTCTCTATTTTCCGAAATTTCCTTTTCATCATCTAAAATAATATTTTTGGCATTTATATTAGAGTTTTTTGTAGAATTAATAATATTGTTATTATTAAACATAAGTCTTGCAGCCACATACTGTTTTTTCTTAAGGTCATTTACTTTAAAATTAGCATGTGTATTTGAAATTATTTTACATTCTCCGATTTAACGGACCATGTCCCCATATTTTTAATTCATCTTGATTGTTTGGTAAATATATATCTATATTTAACTTGTTTATGTCACACTCCCACTTGCCTCCAATAAAATTGTAATAAAGTTCTCCAACATCATTATGTTTTACACATAAATTTTTAATTGTATAATATAAATCAAATGTCTTTTTTTCGTTATTACTTGGTGAATAAACTTTTATTCTATACATTCCATCTGTATTTGCTACTGTATATTTTGCTTTGTCTCCATTTACAGCACTTTTTACTAACTGATGTTGTATATCTTTTCCATTTGTACTTTCAACTACTTTTTCTACTATAACCTCATCACCATTATATAGTTCATCATTGATCTTGTTTTGCCCAGCAACACTTTCATATTCCGAATCTTCCAAATTATATGGTATATCAATGTAAATCCCATTATAATTTCCATTAAAATTATATTTTAATGAATGTTTTATTTGTGCAGAACCATCATCATTTATTGTTACTTGCATATCCATGTTTTCAATATTGTAACTTTTAGCTTCTACATTTTTTGAAAATAGAACTATTGCAAGTGTCATAAATATAATAACAATTAATAATTTAATTTTTGTTTTCATCTTTCGTCCCCTTTACTATATTTAAGGTTATTCTAGCATAAAAAATTTTTATAGGCAACATATCTTATCATATTTTATAAATTATTACATACATTTAAATAAATTATCTATGTTTTAAAGGAGAGCAATATGTATGTTTATTTTTAATGTTAAAGTTAATGGAAATAAAATATTTAAAATATTTTTTACAATTGTTACTATTTTATTAATTTTTATTTTAGTATTTGTTACTTATAAAATTTTTAGTGGTGCAAGCTCATCTACAAGTTCTTGTGTTCCAAACAAAGATATTTATGAAATTTCTACTAAAAATTATACTAATGTTTTAAAAACCGTTCATGATAATATTGATACATATGTTGGGAAAAAAATTTGCTTTACAGGATATATTTATAGAATTTATGATTTTTCTGATAATCAATTTGTTTTAGCAAGAAATATGATTATTTCTTCTGATTTTAATTATGTTGTTGTTGGTTTCCTTTGTGAATGTGAGAATGCAAAAAATTTTGAAGATGGAACTTGGGTTAATTTAACTGGTGAGATTTATAAAGGTAATTATCATGGAGATATGCCTATAATTAAGGTTATTGATATAAAACAATGTGATAAACCTAATGAAGAAGTTGTTTATCCTCCTGATGAAAATTATATTCCAACAAGTAGTGTATTATAAAAAAGAGCGGTAATACCGCTCTTTTAGGTCTCTTTAGATTATGGCAAGCTTTTTGAGCTCTCCCAAAGCAATCTGAAATGTCTCATCTGTGGTAAGATTCGTTGTGTCTATATAGACATTTGGAATTCCCTTAAATGCTGACAATGCAGGATTTGCTTTTTGCAGTTCTTCATAAGCTCTTCTTGTCGCTTCTGCCTGTTTCTTGACATATTCGATTGTTTCAAATTTGTCTGCATCTGGATCATCTTTAATCCTCTCAAAAGCAACCTGAGGATCAGCGTTAAGATGTATCATTACATCACAGCGTTCCAGTTCATAGGTTCTCATCAATTTGTCAGATTCTTCATAAGAGAAACCTCTGCATTCTCCATGTACGAAGGAATCAATATATCCTCTCTGAGAAACCAACACGTCAGAAGCCTTGCGCCAATCGCGAATGTGGACAGTTCCAAGAATCCTGTTATCCAGAGCAAACAACATCTGGTCAGAATAATTGTCCTGCCATGGCATGCCGTCTCCTACTGTATTGTTAAGAAGATCAAGCAAATGCTTGTCATATGGGAACTTAAAATCTTTCACCTGCAGATTCTGCATCTTAAAGTGTCCCACCAAATTCCGCTTGAGCGTTGTTTTTCCTGTTCCGTCCAAGCCTGTTACACAAATCCATAAACCTTTTTTCATAATTATGTCCTCCCTTTGAAGTCTAATAATTTTTCTCTCATTTTAATATAAAAATAAGAGATATACTTTTAATATACCTCTATTATACCATTTTATAATTATTATGTCAATTTAAATCATTCTTACATTTTCTTTCCAATTATTTATAATATTTTCTTCTATTTTTAAATTTCCATAACCAACTGCCATTTCAACATCTGGTTTGAAATCACCATGGTAATCACTTCCACCTGACATAAAAAGATTTCTTTGTTTACATATTTTTATAACATTATTTTTTTGTTCCTCAGTAAATGTTGTATAAATACATTCAATACCATCTATTTTATGATTTTGTAATATATCATTTAAAATTTTTTCAGAATTATCTCTATATTCATATATATGTGGAACAAATACAAGGCCTCCTGCTTCTTTAACCAATTTGCAAGCATCATCAAATGTAGGTAAAATATCATCTGTATTTACAAAAAATAATGTAGTAGGATTAGACATAAATTTTCTATAAAACACATTACTATTTTTCCAACTTTCTTCATCTATTAAATTTTTATTTTCTTCATTTTTAGTAATTATTTGGTGTAAATATTTTGATGCATATATGTCAGGATTATAATTATCTACAAAATTCTTTCCTACATCAATATTATTTTTCTTTGCAATTTCATATATTCTTTTAACCTCAATTATGTTTCTTTCTTTATTAGAAATATATAATCTGTGTAAATTTTCGTTCATATAATTGGTGTCAACACCATAGCCTAGTATTTCAATTGGAATACCTAAAATCTTGGTATTCATTTCTATTCCCCTTATTATTTTACCACTAAATATATTTCTTAAATTTTTGTCCTCTAATTCTGGATAGGCTAAACATGTATTATGATCTGTTATTGAAATATATGATAAATTATGCTTTTGCGCTTTTTCTAAAATCTCTTTAACAGTATTTGTGCCATCAGAATATTTAGTATGCATATGTAAATCTATCATAATCTTTCCTCCTATTTATATTGATTATCTACTTCTTTTAAAATTACATCATGTGCACTTCCTTCTGAAATACTTACATCAGAAACAAGTGTTAATCTAGCTTTTTCATGTAATTCAGGAATTGTAATACTTCCACAATTACACATTGTAGACTTAATTTTAGCAACTGTAATTGCTAAATTATCTTTTAGTCTTCCAGCATAAGGAATGTATGAGTCAACACCTTCTTCAAAAGAAAGTTTTTTATCTCCTCCCATATCATATCTTTGCCAATTTCTTGCACGGTTTGAACCTTCTCCCCAATATTCTTTTACATAGCCATTTCCCTTTTTAATAATTCTTGTAGGGCTTTCGTCAAATCTTGCAAAATATCTTCCCATCATAACAAAATCTGCTCCTAAAGCTAATGCAATTGTAATATGATGATCATGAACTATACCTCCATCAGAACATACAGGTATATATATTCCAGTTTCTTTAAAATACTCATCACGTGCAGCAACAACATCAATTAATGCTGAGGCTTGTCCTCTACCAATTCCTTTTGTTTCACGGGTTATACAAATAGAGCCTCCACCTACTCCAACTTTTATAAAATCTGCCCCTGCTTCTGCTAAATATCTAAATCCTTCTTTATCAACAACATTTCCTGCACCTATTTTTACACTATCTCCATATTTTTCACGTACAAAATCTATTGTATTTTTTTGCCATACAGAATATCCATCTGATGAATCCATACATATTAAATCGACTCCTGCATCAACTAAAGCTGGTATTCTTTCTTCATAATCTCTTGTATTTATTCCTGCTCCAACAATATACCTTTTATCTTCATCTAGTAAAGATTCTGGATTATTCTTTCTATCCTCATAATCTTTTCTAAATACTAAATATTTTAATTTTTCTTCATCATCTAATATTGGTAAACAAGCTATTTTATTTTCCCATATTATATCATTTGCTTCTCCCAAATTTACACCTTTTTTTGTGTATATTACTTTTTCTTTTGGTGTCATATATTTATCTATTGGATCATCTAAGTTTGCTCTAGATATTCTATAATCTTTATCTGTAACTAATCCTAAAAATTTTCCATGTGCTGTTCCATCATCAGTAACCATAACTGTTGAATGTCCTGTTTGTCTAATTAATTCTATAACATCTTTTAATGGTGTTCCAATTTTTACATTTGAGTCACTTATTACAAACCCAGCTTTATGTTTTTTTACATGTCTAACCATATTTGCTTGTGATTCTATTGATTGTGCTCCATAAATAAATGCCACTCCCCCTTCACGTGCAAGTGCAATTCCCATTTCTTCCCCTGATACTGATTGCATTATTGCAGATACCATTGGCACATTTGCATAATATTTTGCTTCTTCTCCTTTTTTATATTTTACAAGTGGTGTTTTTAATGATACATTTGATGGTATACATCTTTCATCTGTTAAATTTGGTAATAATAAAAATTCATTAAATGTTCTTGATATATCTTTTAATATAGTACTCATTTATAACTCTCTCCTATTCTACATATTTTTACAAAATTATACTATATCATTAATTTTTTGTAAACACTTTCCTTTTATTAAAATTTATGTTAGTATAAATTCACCATATAATTCATAATATATATATTTATAACTATGAAAGATATTGGTAAACTACTACGGAGGTAAAAAAATGAAAAATAATGAATTAATTTTAATTTTAGATTTTGGTGGTCAATACAATCAATTAATTGCAAGACGTGTTAGAGAATGTAATGTTTATTCAGAAGTTGTTCCATTTGATATATCAATAGATAAAATTAAAGAAAAAAATCCAAAGGGAATTATCTTTACAGGTGGACCTGCAAGCGTTTATGGTGAAGATTCACCAAAATGTAATAAAGAAATTTTTGAACTCGGAATTCCTGTACTTGGTATATGTTATGGTATGCAACTTATGACATATACATTAGGTGGAAAAGTTGAAAGAGCAAACAAACGTGAATATGGAGTTATAGATGTTAATATAAATAATTCTTCATTACTATTTGGCGGTTTTAAAAAAACAAATAAATTTTTAATGAGTCACACAGATTATGTAGAAACTTTACCTGAAGGTTTTGAAAATATCGGTTCTACATCATCTTGTCCAAATGCCGCAATAGAAAATGTTTCAAAAAAACTATATGGTATACAATTTCATCCAGAAGTTAATAACTCTGTTAATGGAACATTAGTTATAAAAAACTTTTTATACAATATATGTAATTGCAAAGGCGACTGGCAAATATCATCATTTGTAGATGAAAGCATAAAAAATTTAAAACAAAAAATTGGTAACAAAAAAGCATTATGTGCTTTATCTGGTGGTGTTGATTCTTCTGTTGCTGCCGTTCTTTTAAGTAAAGCTATTGGAAAAAATTTAACATGCATTTTTGTTGACCATGGTCTTCTTCGTAAAAATGAAGGTGATGAGGTTGAAGAAATATTTAGAAATCAATTTGATATTAATTTAATTAGAGTAAATGCCAAAGATAGATTTTTGGCTAAACTTGCTGGCGTAACTGACCCAGAAACAAAAAGAAAAATAATTGGTGAAGAATTTATAAGAGTTTTTGAAGAAGAAGCTAAAAAAATTGGAACTGTAGACTTTTTGGTTCAAGGAACTATTTACCCTGATGTAATAGAAAGCGGTTTAGGAAAAAGTTCTGTAATTAAAAGTCATCATAATGTTGGAGGTCTTCCTGACTATGTTGATTTTAAAGAAATTGTTGAACCTTTAAGAAATCTTTTTAAAGATGAAGTTAGAAAAACTGGTTTAGAATTAGGTATTCCAGAAAATTTAGTATTTAGACAACCATTCCCAGGTCCAGGACTTGCAATACGTATAATTGGAGACATTACAGATGACAAGCTAAATATATTAAAAGATGCAGATAGTATTTTTAGAGAAGAAATTGCAAATTTTGGTCTTCATAAATCTATAAATCAATATTTTGCTGTACTTACTAATTTAAAATCTGTTGGTGTTATGGGTGATGAAAGAACCTATGACTATACAATTGCTCTTCGTGCTGTTGAAACAACAGATTTTATGACAGGTATTTGGAGTAAAATTCCATATGAAGTTTTAGAAAAAGTTTCTAGCAGAATTGTAAATGAAGTAAAACATGTTAATCGTGTTGTTTATGATATAACTTCAAAGCCACCGGCAACAATAGAATGGGAATAAAATTTATCACAATATGCAGTTATAATTATTATATTCTTCCCAGGGCTCCCCATTATAAGAAAATGTAATTCGTACCTCACACATTTTCTAAAATGGTCCCCACTTGCCCTTCACAGAATATATAATTATAACTGTATATTTTTGTTTTAATTTATCTTTTGTCAAAAATTGTTTTCATTACTCCCCCATCTATTAAGCTTGCAAAAACATTTTTTAATATTATTAAAATTATTGGTCCTGCAAGTAGTCCTAAAATTCCCCAAACTTTAAATCCTGTATACATTGCAATTAAAGTAAAAATTGGATGCACGCCTATATGTTTGCTAACCAGCCTTGGCTCCAAAAATTGTCTTGCTGTAGACATTACAATTAACAAAACAATAATTGCAATTCCCAAAACTAAATCTCCATTTAGTCCACAAATTATTGCCCATGGTACCATTACAGTTCCAGAACCTAAAATTGGAAGTGCATCAACAAAACCTATAAATATTGCCATTAGTAATGGGTATTCTACATTTAGTCCTACTATTTTAAATAAATATAATCCTATAAGTGATATTACAAAAGATACAAGTATTAAAGTAGCTTCTGCTTTTAAATATCCTCCTAATGTTTTTATCAAATCTCTTAAATGTTTTCCTACTCTTTTTACCCAAAGTGATGGTATATGATGCTCTACTTGATCCAAAATGTAAACTTTATCTACACATATAAAATATAGTGCCATAACTGTTATTACAAAATATATTGATATTTCTGGAATAGAAGTAACTACCCCTATTAACCCATTTAAAAACTCTCTTACCCAAATAGATATAGAATTTAATATTCCACCTGTTGAATCTTGCAATATACCCAATACTTCATTTGGAACTTTTATTTTATCAAAATCAAATGATGTTATAAAACTTTGAAATTTACTATATGCTTTGTCAAAATAGAAATTTAAACCTTGAAGTAAATTTGATGCTTCTGAAAACAGTGTAATTATTCCCCATATTAGGCTTCCTAAAATAATTACAGATACAATTACAAATATTATTATAGAGCTTGTCTTTCTCGTAAATTTTGTTTTTCTCATTATTAACCTAATTAATGGTTCTATTATTAAAGATATTATAAAAGCCACTAAAAAAGGCATATAAAAAATTGATAATTTAAACGCCAAAAATAGTCCAACTATTGTAAATACTACATATAAAATTCTTCTAAATACCCTTGTCCAATATGACATATCAACAATCATAATTTTCTCCCTTATTTTAATATGTATAAAATAGACAATGATTTTTGACAATCAATGTCTTGTTCATTGTCTATTATATTCTTTTGTTTAGGTTTTATTACTCAGCATTTTTTGTTTGACCATTACAATCACAAATATTTGCTATTGTAGTACATACTTCATTTTTTCCTATTTGATTATCATTGTTTGCTAAATTTCCTATAGTTAAAATTCCTATAACTTGATTTTTTTCATTACATACAGGTAATCTTCTTATTTGGTTATTTGCCATTTTAGTTTCAACATTGCTTACTTCTTCATCTTGCTTACATGTGCATACATTTGTACTCATTATATCACTTACTTTTGTGCTTTTTACATCTTTATCACAAGCAATTGCTCTTAAAATTATATCTCTGTCAGTTAATATTCCACATATGCAATTATTACTATCACATACTGGAACACATCCTATATGATTGTTACACATAACTTTTGCAACATTTTCAACATTATCTTCTGGTTTGACACAGCAAACATCATTACACATACATTCATTAACTTTCATTACTTTACCACCTTTCAAAATTTTCATATTTTTATTTTTCGCATTTTTTATTTTATTATTCAAATTTAAATTAAACAAAAAAACTAAAAAATTCCATTTTTGAAACTTTTTAGTTTTTCATTTTTATTTATTTAATTCTTCTTTTATAACTTCCCATACATCTGGATTTTCTCTGTCTTTAGCCCACTCAGCAACTCCTGCTAAATTATTGCTTGATATTAGTGATAATTTTGCTTTTATAGATTCTATATCTTCAATCCACATTTTTTTGGTTTTTCCATTTTCTTCATATTCAACGTAATTTTGTTTTAATTCATCATCCCATTTTTTATCAACATTATCTGGTAAAACATTGTCTACATTTTTCATGTTTACTACTTTACCACTTGCCTTTCCATCACTATTTTCTGTCCATAATACAGTATAAAATGGTACAGCAAGTATTATTTTTTTAGAGTCTATTTCTTCTGTTTTTAAAAATTTATTTAAGCTTAAATTTACCCAATTATAGCCTGCAGTTGTTCCTGATTTTGTGCTTGATGAGCTTGTTTGATCATATGCCATAAATACTATATAATCTGCGACATGTCCAATTACATTTCTGTCAAAACATAAAGACCATGTTTCTCCGCCATCTGGTGCTGTTACATCAACAGATATTACTAATCCCATTTCTTTAATTCTTGGTGTTAACTCTATTATAAATCTTGAATACATGTCTTTATCTTCTTTTTTCATATTTTCGAAATCTATATTTATTCCATCTAAATTATATTTAACACATGCATTTACAATCTTTTCTATTAGTTCTTGTCTTTTTTCATAACTATTCATAATTTCAGAAGTCACATTTAACATATTTTCTTCAAAAGAATTTGATACCATTGCCCATACCTTGTAGTCATTATCATGTGCCCATGTTATATATTGTTTTCCTCTTTCTCCAACATTTTCTTGGAAGTTTCCTTTTGAATCTATATAGAAAAATGAAGGTGATACAACATTTACACCATCTATTGTTGTTCCACTTCTATCAGGTGCTTTAGCATATTGTGAAAAATAATCCCATACCAAATTTATTTTTCCGTCTATTTGTTTTTCTTCTTGCATATTTTCTCTTATTGTAACTTCATTTACTAAATTTTTATTTTTTATAAATCCTACTTTTCCATTTTCTGTTCTTATTTTTGTCCATCCATCATCTGTTTTTGAAACTACAACTACATAGCTTCCTTTTTTTACTCTATCTATTGTTTTTGCTATAAACTTTGTTGTCGCCTTTATAGCAGAGTCTGATGAAACCATAGCCTTTTTTTGTTCTTTAGATGTTGAATCTATTGTTATAACTTTTGATTCTTTTATATTTTGTATTTCAATTCCATAAACATCTTTCATTTCTGATATTGGTAAATATATGATATCATCTACCTTTTTTGCATTTGCATATATTTTTTTATCTGAACCATTAATATTTATTGTATTTCCTTCAAAACCAATACTTGCTATTTTTTTGTCATATGTTGTTATTATTTTATTATTTTCTTTTTCTTCATAAATATATTTGTCAAAAAAATTTGCAATATCTTGTTTTGATAAATATATAATATCATTTTCTATTAATATATCATTTTTTAAATTAGATGTTATATTATTGTTATTTATTACCAAATTAGTTTTTTCATTTTTATCAAGTATTATAAAGTCATTTGCAATATATGCAATAATTGCAAGTATAATTATTGCAACTATTATTATAAATCTTTTTATGATTTTTTTCTTCTTTTTTTCTATTTGTTCCTTTGTCATTGGTTCTTTACTTCTTCTTCCTCTTTTCATCTTTTTTCTCCTTATTGTTTTATTTTTTATACTATATCATAAAATCTTTTTTTAGAAAATAGAAAAGATGAAAAAATTTTATTTTTTCATCTTTATTTTTGGCTAGAATTACAGTTTTAATTATATATTTTGCAAATAAAAAATTTTTATAAATTATTTTAAAATTCTAATTGTATTTAGTATTGTAATTAATGTTGTTCCAACATCTGCAAATACTGCTTCCCACATATCTGCTATTCCAAATACACTTAATAAAAGTATAGCCAATTTCACACCTATTGCAAATGTTAAATTTTGTTTTATAATTCTATTTGTCTTTTTAGAAATTGATATTGCCTCTGGTATTTTATCTAGTTCATCTGTCATTATAACAACATCTGATGCCTCAATTGCAGAATTTGATCCTATTCCTCCCATTGAAATTCCTAAATCTGCTCTTGCTAAAACAGGGCTATCATTTATTCCATCTCCCACAAATGCAACTAATCTTTCATCTTTTTTATTACTTAATACTTTTTCTAATTCATTGTATTTATCTGTTGGTAACATTTCGGCTTTTACTTCATTAATGCCTGCTTGTTTTGCAATTTTATTTGCAACTTCGCTCTTATCTCCTGTAAACATTTTTGTATTTATTCCTAGTTTTTTTAATTTTTCAATTGCAATTTTTGCATCTTTTTTAATTTCATCTGCAAGTACAATATTTCCAACTGTTTTATCATTTATGCTTAAATATAGGACAGTATCTTCATTATTTAATTTTTTATTATTTCCTGCAAATTCTTCATTTCCTATTTTTATTTGTTTTCCTTCAATTTCATATTGTAGTCCTTTTCCAGATACTTCCTTAAAATTAATTACATTTTTTGTATCTATATTAGAACCTGCTTTTTTCAATATTGACTTTGCAATTGGATGGTTTGAAAAACTTTCTCCCATTGCAAAATAATTTAATATTTCTTCTTCACTATAGTTACTGTCTAAGGCATTAATTTGTGAAACTTCAAAACTTCCTGTAGTAATTGTTCCTGTTTTGTCAAAAACAACAGTTCCAATATCTTTCAATCCATCTAAATAGTCACTTCCCTTTACTAAAATTCCTCTTTTAGAAGACTTACCAATTCCAGAAAAATAACTTAATGGTACAGATATAGCAATAGAACATGGACATGATATTACTAAGAAAATTAATGCTTTATATATACTTTGGCTATATGTTACATCTTTAAATATTAGTGGCATAAATATTGCAACAATTACTGCAAGCCCCATTACAACTGGTGTATATATTTTTGCAGCTTTGGCAACAAAATTTTCTGTTTTAGCTTTTTTGTCTGTTGCATTTTCCACCATGTTTAATATTTGATTAACTGTACTATTTTCATATACTTCTTCAACCTCAATTTCTATTAACCCTTGAGCATTTATACTTCCAGAAAGTACCTTATCATCCTTTTTTACTTTAACTAATTTACTTTCTCCTGTTAATGCAGAATTATCAAGTTCTGCAGTTCCACTAATTACTTTTCCATCTAGTGGTATTTTTTCACCTGCTTTTACAACTATAATATCTCCTATTTTTACCTCATCTGGCAAAACTTTTTTTACATCATCATTTATTTTTATATTAGCATATTCTGGCTTAATATCCATTAAACTTGAAATTGATTTTCTTGTTTTGCTTACTGCTCTTGCTTCCAATATTTTTCCAATTTCATATAAAGTAATTACCATTACGCCTTCCATACCTTTTCCAACTAAATATGCTCCAATAGATGATACAACAATTAAAGTATTTTCATCTAAAACTTTATTTTTTGTAACCTGTTTAAATCCTTTTACTGCTGTTCTAGAAAGTAATATTATTAATGAAACAACAGTACAAATATTACATACTAAATCTCCAAAATTGCCATACATTCCTATTAAAAATATTGCAAGCCCTAAAATTAATCTTATTATATCAAAACCATTTCTTTGAGTATCTTCTTTTTCTTTTCCTTCATCTAAAACTTCTACTTCGGGTTCTAAGCTTGTAACAATTTTAACAATTTCTTCTTTTACGCCATCTTTTTTATCTGTTTTAAATGACAATTTTAATGTAGAAAAATTAACATTAACATCTTCATATCCTTCTGTTTTAGCAATTTTATCTTCTATTTTTTTTGCACAATTTGCGCAATCTAATCCATATAATATATATTTATAACTCTTCAATATGTTCACGACCTTTCTTTACTATTTGACTTATATGTTCATCATCTAAACTATAATAGACTACCTTACCTTCTTTTCTAAATTTCACAAGCTTTGCCTGTTTTAATATTCTAAGTTGATGAGATATTGCAGATTGGGTCGTTTTTACTATATTTGCTATATCACATACACAAAGCTCTTCTTCCATTAAAGCATATATTATTTTCATTCTTGTAGAATCTGCAAAAACCTTAAACAACTCTGCTAAATCATATATTATACTATCATCTGGCATTAAACTAACAACTTTTTTTACATTTTCTTCATGAATTACTGTACATTCACATAAATTTTCTTCCATTATGATTCCTCCTTTTATTATATTTATATGTGAGCAACTGTTCATATGTTAATTTTATAACTACAATATTTTTTTGTCAATAGTTTTATAAAAAAATTTTAGACATTGGGACGGGGTTTTTGTCTTAAGGTTTTTAGCACTTTTCTAATTAAATATTAAAATAAAAAAAGTAGATAATATTAAAATAAAATTTTATCGTTCAAATAATTATCAAAGAAATTTTAAATTAATTTTATGGCACCCTTCCATCAGAAGATGAACTCTTTCCATAAAATTAATATAAAAATTTCTAATTCAATTATTTTCAATTCTAAAATTTGATTTTAATATTATTTACTTTTTTATTAGTTTTTTAACGTTAAATATAGAAAAGTGCTAAAAACCTTAAGACAAAAACCTAAGTCCCAATGTCTAATTATATCTTATAGTTCTATATATAATTTTGGCCATAATTTTATATATTGAATCATTTAATGGGTAACACCTGTGAAGGCCATATAAATTCAAGTTGCTGCTTTTATTAATCTTATTATCAGTTAAATTTTGTATATAACCTTGCTCTTTTAATTTTTCTTCTTGCTCTGTAGTATATAATCCATATGGATATGTAAATATTTTTGTATTTTCTTTTCCTAATTTTTCCTCTATTTCATTATAAGATTTATTTACATTATCACATGCATCTTTAGTGCTTATTTTTGTAAATTCGGGATGATCCACACTATGTGATGCAATTGTAACTAATCCGCTCTCTTTCATTTCTTTTGCTTGTTCCCAAGTGATTACGCCTTGGTTCCCCATATTTTTATTAATAATAAACATTGCAAATGGTATATTATATTTCTTAGCTATAGGATATGCATTTTTATATACTCCTTCATAGCCATCATCAAATGTTATTAAACATGATTTTTTGTATATTTTTTTATTTCCTTTTTTATATTCTATTAAATCATTATAATTTATAAAATGATATCCTACTGTTTGTAATCCTGTTAATTGCTCTTCAAATGTTTTTTTAGTTGTTTGCATATAATCGTATGCTATTTGGGACTCGTCACTTACAATATTATGATAAACAAATATTGGTATGTATAATTCCTTTTCTCCTATATAATATTGATTATTTATTGTAATTCTATCATAGCAAATAAATCCAGCACACAATACTAATATCGAAATTAATATTCCTATAACAATTCTTTTTATTTTACTTTTCATTTTATTTCCCCTTACCTAAGATATTCTATCACAAATTAATAAAATGTAAATATAAAAAATGAAAAAAATAAAGCCCTCATTTTTAATGAGAGCTTTATAATGCTTTGAAGATTAATAATAATCATCTTCGTAATTGTACCAGTTGTCACTAGACATTAAGATTAAAACACTTAATGTTATAACACCTACAATTCCTGCTATAATAATCCCTACAGCTTTAAGTACTTTTTTCATATAGAAAACCTCCTTGTTGTAAATAATATTTTTGTCAAACCTTTTGAAGGTTTAAGTACTTATTTAATAGTTTTAATTTAAACTTCTTTTATATTTTATCAAATTAAATATAATTTTGCAAGTATTCCTTCAAAGTAATCAATTAAACTAGTTATAATTATTATTAACTAAACCTTTATGTCAATTGCAATTTATTGCCATTTAAACCCGGAACTGGTGGCAATTTTTATTTTATGGTAATTACTCTATTTTCTTTTAGGCTTTTCTTCACGTCAATAACTCTTTGATTCTCTGAGCCTTTCCATTTTAATGTTGGGTTATGCAATTCATCTACATATTGTCCATCTACTAAGACATCCAAATATTTTGTAATTTCTTTGTATTTTAAATCTTTATCAAATAAATAACCAGACCATGCCCATAAGTTTTTATTAGGAAATTTTTCTTTAAATGCTTTTGCAAGTTTTGTCGTTCCTTCTATATTAGCAGAATTCATTGGTTCTCCACCAAGTATAGATAAACCTTCTACATTTTCATTTTCACATAATTCTAAAACTCTTTTTATTGTTTCATCATTAAATTCTTTTCCACCCTTAAAGTCATGTGTTTCTGGATTAAAACAGTTTTTACAATTAAATGTACATCCTTGCATAAATATTGATACTCTAACTCCTGGTCCATCTGATATGTCCATTTTTCTAATTTTATTATATCTCATAGCTTTCTTTATGTCCCTTCTTTTTATTCATCATCTTTGTTATCTATGTGTAAAACTCTTTCTTTTATTTCTTGTGTTCTTCCTTTGTTCCAGAAATTACTTCCAATATACCCACATGTTCTTCTTGCTACATTTAGTGTATTGTGGTCTCTGTTTCCACAATTTGGGCAATACCATTCTAAATTATCATCAATTTGTATTTCTCCATCAAAACCACATTTTTGACAATAATCTGATTTTGTATTTAATTCAGCATACATAATATTGTCATAAATAAATTTGATGATTTGAATAACAACTTCTAAGTTATTTTGTAAGTTTGGAGTTTCTACATAAGATATTGCTCCTCCTGGACTTAATTTTTGGAATTCACTTTCTAATTTTAATTTTGAAAATGCATCTATTTCTTCAAATACAGGAACATGATAAGAGTTTGTTATATAGTCTCTGTCTGTAATTCCTTCTATTACTCCAAATCTATTTTTTAAACATTTTGCAAATTTGTATGTTGTTGACTCAATTGGTGTTCCATATACACTGTAATCAATATCTTCTTTTTCTTTCCATTCCTTACATCTTTCATTCATTTTTTGCATTACTTGAACTGCAAATTCTTTTCCTCTACCATTATCTGTATGACTATCTCCTGTCATATATTTTACACATTCATATAATCCTGCATAACCAAGTGAAATTGTTGAATAGCCTCCATGTAATAATGGATGTATGCTTTCACCTTTTTTTAATCTTGCAAGTGCTCCATATTGCCATAAGATTGGTGCAATGTCACTTGTTGCTTTAGAAAGTCTTTCATGTCTTAATTGTAATGCTTTATGACATAATTCAAGTCTTTCATCATATATTTTCCAGAACTTGTCCATATCACCTGAAGATGATAATGCAACATCTACTAAGTTTATTGTTACAACACCTTGGTTAAATCTACCATAATATTTTGGTTTATTTGTTGCTGGATCAACATAAGGTGTTAAAAATGAACGACATCCCATACATGGGTAACAATTTCCATTTCCATTTTTATCCACTTTTAATTCTAACATTTTCTTTTCTGATATGTAATCTGGTACCATTCTTTTTGCTGTACATTTTGCTGCAAGCTCTGTTAAATACCAATATTTGCTATCTTCTGTTACATTATCTTTTTCTAGAACATATAATAGTTTTGGAAATGCTGGCGTAATATATACACCCTTTTCGTTTTTCATTCCAACAATTCTTTGCTCTAAAAATTCTTTTATTATCATTGCTAATTCTTCTTTATATTCTTCTGTTTCTCCTAAATAAAAGCATACACTTAAAAATGGTGATTGTCCATTTGTTGTTGTCATTGAATTTATTTGATATTGGAATGTTTGTACTCCATCTTTAATCTCTTTTGCTAAATCTTCTTTTGCATATTTTATACAATCTTCTTTACTAAATTTTCTATCTTCATATTTTTTCAAATAAAAGTTATAACTATCTCTTACAAATGGTGCTAAATGTGTCATTGTTACTGTAGCTCCACCATATTGACTAGATGTTACTGCTGTTATAATTTGTGTTGCTATTGTCATTGCTGTTAAAAATTTATGTGGTTTTTCTATCATTACACCATTAATATTTGTACCATTTTGCAACATGTCTTCTAGATTTATTAAATCACAATTATGTAATGCATTTTGTGCAAAATAATCTGCATCATGAAAATGTATAATTCCCTCATCATGTGCTTTTACTATGTCTTCAGGAAGTAAGAATCTTCTTGTTATATCTGTACTTGTAATTCCAGCTAAATAATCTCTTTGTGTTGTTACTAATTTTGCATTTTTATTAGAATTTTCATTATTCCAATATTCACTTTCACCTTCTATTAATTCTTTTATAGATTGGTCTGTTGTATTTGCTTTTCTTACTAATGCTCTTGTATATCTATATGTTATGTATTTTTTTGCTAATTCATATTTTCCAATTGACATTAATTGTTGTTCTATAATATCTTGAACATCTTCAACTAGAATTCTTTTTTTATCTAGTTCTTCAATATAATTTATTATTTCTTCAATTTCTTCTTTTGTGGCTTTTTCTTTTCTTCTTACTTCATTGTTTGCTTTTCCAATTGCAACTCTTATTTTTTCTGGATCATAATCAACTATTGTTCCGTCTCTTTTTATAATTTTCACTTTTCTTCCTCCTTTTATTTGATGAGTAAATTATAACACAAAACAAATTAAAAAAAGTTGCAATTGCAACTTTTTTATTTTTGTTTTAAAAAAATGTAATTATTTCTAAGTAATTTTGTTTTATTACATTTATGTTACAAATATATTACAAAAATTACATGATGTTTTATGTTTAGTTTTCCAATAATTTCTCCAATTCTTTAATTTTATCTCTTAATTCTGCTGCTTTCTCAAATTCCATTGCAGCAGCATAATTTAGCATCTCGTCTGTTAATTTATTTATTGTTTCTTTAACATCTTCTTGTTTTTCTAATTTATATTCAACACCAATATCTTGCGTAAGTGTTGCTTTTATTGAATCTCTAATATCTTTTTTAATAGTTTTTGGTGTTATTCCATGTTTTTTATTATATTCTTCTTGTATTTTTCTTCTTCTATTTGTCTCTGTTATAGCCTTGTCCATAGAGTCAGTTAATTCGTCTGCATACATAATAACTGTTCCATCTGTATTTCTTGCAGCACGTCCAATTGTTTGAATAAGAGAACGCTCTGAACGAAGAAATCCTTCTTTGTCAGCATCTAATATTGCAACCAAAGAAACCTCTGGAATATCTAGTCCCTCTCTTAACAAATTAATACCAACTAATACATCAAATTCTCCAAGTCTTAATTTTCTTATTATCTCCATTCTTTCTAAAGCTTTAGTATCTGAATGTATATAATTTACTTTTATATCTAAGCTTTTTAAATATGATGTTAAATCTTCTGCCATTTTCTTTGTTAATGTTGTAACTAAAACTCTTTCATTCTTTTCTATTCTTATTCTTATTTGTTCTAGCAAGTCATCTATTTGGTTTGTAACAGGTTTTACTATAACTTTTGGATCCAATAATCCTGTAGGTCTTATAATTTGTTCTACAACATTATCTTTAGCTTTTTCTTTTTCATATTCTGCAGGTGTTGCACTAACAAATATTACTTGGTTTAGCCTTTCTTCAAATTCACTAAATTTTAATGGTCTGTTGTCAAATGCAGAAGGTAATCTAAATCCATAATTTACAAGTGATTCTTTTCTAGATCTATCACCATTATACATTGCTCTTACTTGTGGAATTGTTGCATGGGATTCGTCAATTAAAAGTAAGAAGTCATCTGGAAAATAATCAAATAAAGTATATGGTGGGCTTCCTGCTGGTCTTTGACTTATATGCCTTGAATAATTTTCTATTCCAGAACAAAATCCTGTTTCTTTCATCATTTCTATATCAAAATTTGTTCTTTCTTCTATACGCTGTGCTTCTATTAACTTATTTTGCGACTTAAAATACTCTATCCTTTCTTCTAATTCCTCTTCAATTGTTTTTATAGCTTTTTCCATTTTATCTTTACTAGTTACATATTGTGAAGCTGGTGGAATCAATATATGCATTCTAGTTCCAATTCCCTTTCCAGTTAATGGATTTATTTCTGTAATTTTTTCTATTTCATCTCCCCAAAATTCAACTCTTACAGCAGATTCACTTTGTGAAGAAGGATAAATTTCTAAAATGTCTCCTTTTGCTCTAAATGTTCCTCTTTTAAAATCTATCTCATTTCTTGTATATTGCATATTTATCAATTTTTTCATTACAGCATCTCTTGATTTTTGCATCCCAGGTCTTAGAGATAACATCATTTCTTGGTAATCTACGGGATCTCCTAATCCATATATACATGATACAGAAGCAACTATTATTACATCTCTTGTTTCAAACAATGATAATGTTGCTGAATGTCTTAATTTATCTATTTCGTCATTTATTGATGAGTCTTTTTCTATATATGTGTCTGACTGTGCTATATAACTTTCTGGTTGGTAATAATCATAATATGAAACAAAATATTCAACATTGTTTTCTGGAAAAAACTCTTTGAACTCGGAATATAATTGTCCGAGCTAGTGTCTTGTTATGTGCTAAAACAAGTGTTGGCTTTTGTACTTTTTGAATTATGTTAGCCATTGTAAAAGTTTTTCCAGATCCTGTAACACCAAGAAGTGTCTGGAATTTCTTACCTTCTTTAATTCCGTTTGATAAGTATTCAATTGCTTGTGGTTGATCTCCTGTTGGCTTATATTGCGAATGTAATTTAAACATATTGTCTCCTTTCTATTATTCATTATCAAACAACTAATATGTCTAACAAATATTGTATCATACTATATCTATTTTGCATAGATATAGTTTATTTTTTATTGGAATACAATAATTATAAACATATGAATAAAAATTTTCCATATATTTTATAAAGGTGATAAAGTTTGAAAAGAATAAAAAAATTTTTTATAAATACAATCATTTTAGTATTTTCATCAGTACTACTTAGATTAATTGCAATGTTTTTTAACATATATATAACAAATAAAATTGGTGAAGAGGCTCTTGGAGTTTTTCAGCTTATAATGTCAGTTTATCTATTTGCTATAACATTTGCATGTTCTGGAATAAATATTGCATCTACAAAAATAATAGCAGAAGAACTTGCAATTGGAAATAAAACAAGCATTAAAAAAATAACCTCAAAATGTATTTTTATAAGTTTTGTTACAGGCATTTTAGCAAGTTTACTACTATTTTTAGGAGCTAATATTGCTGTAAAATATTGCTTGCACAATTTAATTAGTAAATCTGTTATTTATTTAATATGTATTGCCCTTCCTTTTATTTCTATGTCATCTGCAATTACTGGCTACTTTATGGCTATTAGAAAAGTCTATAAAAATGCTATTCGGAAGGTTTTTTGAACAATTAATTAAAATTATAGCTATCTCATTTTTGTTAAGTTTATATTTACCAAATCGGTTTAAACTATGTTTGCTATTCTCTTATTTTAGGTGATGTTATATCTGAAATTGGGTCATTTATTTTTAATTACATATTATATAAAATTGATTTTAAAAAAAGCATTAGTAACAGATCTTTTTTGCCTTCTCCAACAAAAAGAATTCTAAGAGTTTCTATTCCTGTTGCTTTTGCATCTTACATACGTTCTGGATTATCAACAGTAAAGCAAATTTTAATACCATATAGTCTTGAAAGAAGCGGAATTAACTGTACTAGTGCTATTTCAAAATATGGTATTATAACAGGAATGGTTATGCCTATAATATATTTGCCTAGTGTTTTTATAGAATCATTTAGTAGTTTGCTTATTCCAGAATTTTCACGTTATTTTGCAAAAAAAGATTATAAAAGAGCAAAACAAATTTCCAAATTTATTTTGCTCTTAACATTACTTTTTTGTATTTTTTTAAATATACTATTTTTTGTGTTTTCAAAAAATATATCTATATTAATTTATAAAAATGATTCTATTTCAACATATTTAAAGACATTATCTTTTGTTATTTCATTTTTGTATATTGATATAGTAATTGATAGTATATTAAAAGGATTAGATAAACAAGTTCCTGTAATGATTATTAATGTTATTGACTTAGTTGTAAGTATATGTTTTATTTATTTTTTTGTACCTATTTTAGGAGTTACAGGTTATGTTGTATCTATATTTTTAAGTGAAGTTCTAAATTTTGTTTTAAGTGCTTTGGTTTTATATAATGCATTTAAAACTAATTATAATTCAAATTGAGAATTATAAAGTTCTGCATATGCACCTTGTTTTTCCATTAATTCTTCATGGTTTCCTTGTTCTATTATGTTTCCTTCTTTCATAACTAAAATAAGGTCTGCATTTTTTATTGTAGAAAGTCTATGTGCAATTATAAATGATGTTCTTCCTTCTGTTAATTTGTCCATAGCAATTTGAACAAGTTCTTCTGTTCTTGTATCAACATTTGAAGTAGCCTCATCTAGTATTAAAAATGGTGAATCTTGAATCATTCCTCTTGCAATTGTAAGTAATTGTCTTTGTCCTGCTGAAATACCATCATTTTCTCCTAAAATAGAGTCATAGCCTTTAGGTAATGTTCTAATAAAATGGTCTAAACCTACTTCTTTACATACTTCTTTTACTCTTTCATCACTTACATTTTCTTGGTTGTAAATTATATTTTCCTTAACAGTTCCCTCAAATAGCCATGTATCTTGAAGTACCATTGTAAATAAATCATGTATATTTTCCCTTGTTAGTTCTTTTGTAGAAACTCCATCAATTTTTATGTCACCAGAATTAATATCATAAAACTTCATAAGTAAATTTACCATTGTTGTTTTTCCAGCTCCTGTAGGACCTACTATTGCTATTTTTTGTCCTGGATTTGCAACAGCTGTAAAGTTTTTAATTGTAGGTTTATCATTATCATCATATTGAAATACTACATTTTGGAACTCAATTTTTCCTTTTACATTTTCTTTTTCTAATTTTTTAGTTATTTGGTTTTGAGATGGCATTTCTTTTTCATCAACAAATTCAAATACTCTTTCACTAGCAGCTGCTGTTGATTGAAGAGATGTCATGCTTTGTGCTATTTGTGCTAGAGGATTTGTAAATAATCTAACATATGTTATAAATGCAATTATTACACCAAATGAAATTACATTATTCATTGTAAGTAATGCACCTACTATACATACTGCAACATAACCAAAATTTCCTATAAATCCCATCATTGGTTGCATTATTCCTGATAAGAATTGACTTTTTTGGTTTGCTTCACATACTTTATTGTTTAATTTATCAAATTCGATATCTGACTCCCTTTTTCCATTATATGCTTTTACAACATTTAGTCCTGAATATATTTCTTCTATATGACTATTTAAATTACCAAGTTCAGTTTGTTTTGCAACAAAATATTTTTGTGATTTTCCAAGTATTGCAAACATTCCCATAAACCCTAATAAGCTTGACAATATTGCAGTTAAAGCCATTATCCAATTTGTGTAAAACATCATTATTATTGAGCCTAAAAATAAAGTTATATTACTTACTAAGCTTCCCAAAGATTGGTTCATTGTTTGGGCAATTGTATCAACATCATTTGTTACCCTTGATAATGTGTCCCCTGCTTGATGCTTGTCAAAATAACTAAGTGGTAATTTATTTATTTTATCTGAGATTCTACCTCTTAGGCTTCTTGCAAAATAGTTTGCAACATTTGTCATGCAAATTCCTTGTATAAATGTAAATATTGCACTTGCAGAATATAGCATAACTAAAAATATTGCTATTGCTTTTATTTTGTCAAGATCCATTGCTTGAATTATAAGACCTTTTTGAATTTCATCTGTTAATTCAGATAATTTGTTTGGCGCAGATATTGAAAGTACTGCACCTGCAATTGCTAAAATTAAAGAGATTGTTATTAAAACCTTATAACCTTTTAATTCTTTTAGTAGTCTTTTTACTGCTTGTTTAAAATCTTTTGCTTTTTCTCCTGTCATTGCTCCTCCAGGGCCTCCTGGTCCTCTCATTTGAGCTCTACGAGGATTTTTTGTTTCATTACTAGCCATTTTCTAATTCCTCCTTTGACAATTGAGATAGAGCTATTTGCTTATATACTTCGCAATTTTTTAATAACTCTTTATGTGTTCCTTGACCTACACATTTTCCATCATCTAATACAATAATTTTGTCTGCATTCATAATTGTTCCAATTCTTTGTGCAACAATTAAACTTGTTGCATCTTTTGTATAATTTTTTAGTTCTTTTCTTAAAACACTATCTGTTTTATAATCCAATGCTGAAAAACTATCATCAAATATATATATTTCTGGATCCCTTGCTACTGCTCTTGCTATTGCTAATCTTTGTTTTTGCCCTCCAGATATATTTGTACCTCCCTGTGCAATATGAGCATTGTAAGAATTATCCATTTTTTCTACAAACTCTGTGCCTTGTGCAACTTCAATTGCTTTTTTTACTTGTTCCATAGTTGGTTTTTGTTTTCCATTATCTCCATACTCAATATTTGAAGTTACTGTGCCATTAAACATTACAGCTTTTTGTGGTACATATCCTAATTTATTGTGTAAATATTCTAAAGAATAGTCCTTTACATTTACTCCATCAACCAATACTTCTCCTTCTGTTGCATCATAAAATCTTGGAACTAAATTTATTAATGTAGATTTTCCACTTCCTGTTGATCCAATAAATGCTACTGTATCACCTTTATTTGCTTTAAAGGAAATGTTTTGTAGTAAATATTCATCTGCATCTGGATATTTAAAACATACATTTTTAAATTCTACAGTTCCTTTTTCATCTTTACTGTTTTTTGTTATATTTCCATCTTTTATACTTGATTGTGTTTCTAATACTTCATTAATACGATTTGCAGATACTTGTGCTCTTGGAAGCATCATAAATATCATTGCAAGCATTAAAAAAGACATTATTACTTGAAGGGCATATGAACTAAATACAACCATATCTCCAAATAAAACTATTTTATCAGCCATTGCAGCTTCATTTATTAAATATGCTCCAACAAAATATATTCCAAGTGTAACCATATGCATTACCATATACATTACAGGTTGCATTATAGCAAATGCTCTTTGATTAAATAATTGTTGTTTTGTTAAATTATTATTTGCTTGTTCAAATTTATCTTCTTGATATTTTTCTGCATTAAATGCTCTTACAACCCTAATTCCTGTTAAGTTTTCCCTTGTAACTCCATTTAATTTATCAATTAATTTTTGAACCTTTTTAAATCTTGGAAGTACTATAACCATAAGTACTATTATAACTGCTAATAGCATTACAACTGCTGCTCCAGTAATTGCACTCCATTGCCAACTTTTGTTTAATATTTTTGTTACAGCCCATATTGCAGTTATTGGTGCTTTTATTAATAATTGCAACCCCATTGCAATTAACATTTCTATTTGTGTTACATCATTTGTTGTTCTTGTAATTAAGCTACTTGTAGAAAATCCTTTTACTTCATGCATTGACAAATTTTCTACTTTTTCAAATATTTTTCTTCTTATATTCATTGAAAATACAGAAGATATTTTTGATGTTATATACCCTGTAATTATTGCTGCAACCAAACTTCCAAATGCACAAGCAAGCATATAACCACCATTTATAAGAATGTCCTCCATTTTGCTTCCTTCTTTTTGAACCAGCTGTGTTATTTCAGACATATAATCTGGCATTTTAAGTTCAAGCCATACTTGTGTAATAACTAAAAATAAACAAACTAATGCTAATAGCCATTGTTTTTTTGTTGCATTTTTTAATAGTTTAAACATTTTTCTTTTTCCTCCTTGTATGCATTTTTATCACTTTTTTTTGCAATTTGTCAACATTATTATACATATATTCACAAACATTTCACATTTCTAAAAAAATAAAAAAGATTTTTCAATCTTCTTTATTTTTTCTAATTTTTTCAATCTTGTCTTTAATATTCCATTTTGTATATTGTACTTTTTCTTTAATATTAGGGAATGCATCAACAAGTCTTCTGTGAAATTTAGATTTATTATGAATAATATTTCTTACCTTTTCTGAAATTTCTATAGTATTATCTTTTATTTCATTAGAAACCTGTTTTAAATTTAGTATTATTTTATATGAAACAATATTGTCTACTATATGAATCATAAGCAAGCATATTATAATTATATCTTGAATATTTGATGGAATATTATTTATTTTACTTGTTAAAAAAGGATTTATAATGTAAATTATTAAAATACTTGCTATTCCAAATAAAAATAAATTTTCCAAACATATTCTACCATTTATGTTAAATTTCTTTTTACTATAATCCCACCATCTTGCATGAAAAAATTTTTCCATAAAATAACTTGTAAAATATTCTAAAACTCCACATATAATTATTGACATAACAAATGTAGCAATTATATCATCTTGGTATTTTTTTAGAAACAAACTAACAAATACTACTCCATAACCATATATTGGGCATATTGGTCCTATAAGAAATCCTCTGTTTACAAATTTTTTATTTTTTATTGAAATCATGGTTGATTCCATTACCCAACCAGCAATTCCATATATAAAGAAAATTAATATATATAATTTTATTGTTTCTAACATACTATATTCTCCTTAAACTTCTTTTGTTTCTTTTTTGCTTACCATTTTACATATAAGTTCTGCTGTTTCTTCTACCCCAAATGTATCACTATTAATACATATATCATAGTTTGAACAATCATTCCAGTTATTATTTGTATAATATTTATAATGATTAGCCCTTAACTTATCAATTCTTTTTATTTCTTTTTTAGCATTTTCTTTATTTAGCCCATAAAATGTAGTTGCTCTTTTAATTTTATCTTCCATATTGCTATATATAAATACTGTTGTTATATCTTTTCTATCTTTTAAAACAAAATTTGCACATCTTCCAACAATAACACAAGATTCTTTTTTTGCAACATCTTTTATTAATTCTGATTCTTTTAAAAACAATTCATCTGCATTATTTAATCCAAAATAATAACCACTATTTAACATAGATAATGTTTCCATTTTTTGCTCATTATTTTCAATATATTCTTCTGACAAGCCTGTTATATTTGATAATTCATTTACAAAACTTTTGTCATATAATTTAATTCCAAGTTTTTTTGCAACTAATTTTCCTATATATCTTCCTCCAGAGCCATATTCTCTTGCAATTGTAATTACTACATGATCTTCGTTATTTTCATTTTGTATTATTTCATCTATTTGTTTTGTACTTTCTACATTTACTTTATTTAAGTTTTTATATTCTAAAATAAGCAATATTGCAGCTATTACAAATGCAAGTCCATCAGCCACAGGTCCAGCACATAAAGCTCCAATAATTCCAAACATTTTACTTAAAATTATCATAGCTGGTATTAAAAATAATATTTGTCTAGATAATGACAATATTGCACTTTTAATACTTTTTCCAATTGCTTGAAAAAATATTCCAGATGGAATTTGTATTCCATTACAAATAACAAGCATTAAATAAATTCTAAATCCAAGACAAGCAAATTCCATATAATTTTCATCACCTGTACCAAATATAGATATTAATTTATCTGGTATAGTTTGGAATAGAATAAATGCAATTGTACTTATTCCTAAACTTGTTAACAATACATATTTTAGAGTTTCTTTTACTCTTTTTGTTTTTCCCGCACCATAATTGTAACCTATTATTGGCTGAGCACCCGCTGCTATTCCTATAATAATACTATTTAATATTTGACTTATTTTCATTACAATTCCAAGTACAGTAATTGGTATTTCTGCCCCATATTTTGAGTCACTTCCATATTTTCCAAGCACATTGTTTTCACAAGCAATTACTAATACAATGCTCATTTGTGTTATAAAACTACTAACTCCTAAACTAGAAACTTTTTTTATAACATTAAAATTTAGTTTAAATGTTTCTTTTTTTATTATAACAGACTTAAATCTTTTAATATATAAAATATTTATTAAAAATGTAACAAATTGACTTATAACAGTTGCAATTGCTGCACCCTCTACTCCCATATTAAATACAAATATAAATATAGGATCTAATATAGTATTTAAAATTGCACCACTTACCATTGAAATCATTGCATATTTTGGATTTCCATCTGCTCTTATAATAGAGTTTAATGTTGTCCCAATCATCATAAAAGGTAAACCTATTGCAATTATTCCACCATAAGGTACTGCATATTTTTCTAAATTTTCTGTACATCCAAAAACATTTAATAATTGTGGCAAAAATATTAAGATTCCTACACACAATAATACAGAAATTATTATAGAAATTAATATTCCGTTTGCCACACCTTTACTTGCTTCTTCTTTTTTCTTTTCACCAAGTTTTAAACTTAAATATGCAGAAGCACCATCTCCAAACATTAAAGCAAATGCAAGGCATACCATTGTAAGAGGAAATACTACATTTGTTGCTCCATTTCCTAAATATCCAACTCCCCAACCTATAAATATCTGGTCTACAATATTATAAAGTGAATTTACCAATAATGATATTATACAGGGAATGGAAAATCTTTTAATTAACTTTGATATTTTCTCAGTTCCTAATATATTTTCTTCTTTTTCCATAATTTTCCTCCTTTTTTCTTTTTGAACTCAAAGGAGAATTTTATCACATAAAATAAAAAAAGTCAAATATCAAAATCTAAATTTTTCCCAAAAAAATAAATTCAATTTACTTTTTATAAATTGAATTTATTTTTTTATTTTTTATTTAACATCTTCAACTTTAATTGTTAAAACTTGATTTAACTCGTCATCTGTTATTTCACCTGTTTGTCTTAATTCAAAGTCAAGAACATATTTTTCAGATACTTCTGTCCATACATATGTTGTAGAACGTTCTGTCATAGAACTTCCATATTTATATGATAATGTAGCAGAATAAAAATCTATTCCATTTATTGTTGTTTTAGCCATTTCAGTTAAAGTAACATCTTTATAAAGATCCCCTTTTTCTAAAGAGTCTTTATTTGCTTTAAGTGATGTATAGTAAGCATCTTTGTTTGATATTTTAGATGAAATTCTAATTGAAGCATTTCCTTTTTCTAGTGTTTTATAATTATCTGAAGTTTTTCTAACAGTATATCCTGTTGGAATATTATATGTTATTTTATTTTTACTATCATATGTTAAAATTTCATTATCTTTTATATCATCTTCTTTTGTTGTTTTATTATTTAATATACTGCTTGATGAAGTAGCATTTGATAATATTGAATTACTACTTGATGTACTTGGTTTTATAGATGATGTTAATAAAGAATTTGAATATGATTGTACTAATTTATATAATTGTGATTTTTGGAAATTATTCATTAATTTCTTTTGATCTGCTGATGATAAATCTTCTGCTTCCACACTATTTTTTGTATCTGCTTTTTCAATTTCTTCATTAAATTTTTGGCTATATTCTAAATTCATAGCAAATTTTCCAACACTGTCTATATTTAATTCAAATGTAAGTTTTCCTTCATTTTCATTTTTTTCTTCTATATTTATTTTACCAGATACTATTTTTGCATTATTTAATAATGCTTCTATTTCGTAATTATTTTCTGCATTTTTTGTAACACCTAATGTTACAGCTTGATAACTAGCATTTACTGTTACAGAACATTTTACAACATCATGCATAAATCCTTGTGTATATAAATTAAATTCTATAGTTGCATCTTCATCGCTTAAATCTATATCATCTAATTCGTCTAATATGTCTTCTAAAGCTTGTGTTATTGTTTCTTTTTCTTCAAAACTATTTATAAAGTTTTGATTAGATTTTAAGTTATTAACAAGTGTTGTAATTTCTGTTTTAAATTGGTTTGCATTTAATTTTATTGTATTTTTTGTTGCACTTACATTTTGTCCATTAACTGTTATATCTTCTTTACTACTTGAACAATATTCTGGTTTAATCATTGCAACTAATTCATTTTTTAATATTGACATTGGAGTTTTTACATCTACAGCTTTGTTTTGTGCTTCAAATAATTGATTTAATGATTCATAAACTTCGTCTTCCATTGGTACTTCTATATATTTATCTAAATAATCTTTGGCATAAACATAGGTTTCTTCATCATCTGAATTTACAAATACTTTTCCATTTAATAATGCTTTTTTATCATAATTTGATTGTAAGTCTACAACTAATTGTTTTGCTTCTTTGTCTGTTTGAACTTCTAGTCCAACATCTGTTTTATTAATTAAATCTAATACTTTTTTATCAATTATAGAATTGTCTTTTAAGTCAACATCAAAATCTACTTTTAGTCCAGCCTTTAATGTTTTATAATCTTTGTTTTTTTCTTCATTATTTACAAGTGAGTCAATTCCACTTTGAATTGTTCTTTTATAAATTTCTTCTGGTTTTGAATAGAACATAAAATAATATACAGCAGCTGCAGCTATTGCTATAATTAATATTAATGTTACTATTATTGCCACTTTTTTACCTTTACTTTTCTTTTTAGTAGCTTTTGGTTGTTCTGCACTTTTGTTAAATTTAGCATCTACTTTTTCATTAGCTACTTCTTCTTTTTTTGCGGGATTTTCTACACTTTCTGTTTTGTTTTCTTTTACTTCTTCTTGCTTATTTTCTTTTTTTGTTTCTTCTACCTTTTCTTCTTTTACAGGCACTTCTTGTTCTTGTGGCTTGTTTTCCACATTTTCGTTTGGTTGATTTTTATCTTCCATTTTTATTCCCCTTTCGTATTTTTATACAATAGTTATATCATATTGACTTTTTTTTTGCAATATGTTTTTAAATAAAAAATAGAAGCGAAATTAATCGCCTCTATTTTGTAATCACAAAAGCTCCCATCAGTTTTGTATTCCAGTTTTCAGGCCAATCCCTTTTTGGGTTCTCAATTATAATTGGAACCTGTCTTGGCCTTTTTTGTGTAAAGCCCCATTCATTGTCATACCTCCAAAAATGGAAATCTCCAATTTCTTTTCCATACTTTGTAACAAACAAAAAAACAATATACTGGTTTGACTCTAACTCCATAACCTTTATTTCTTCGAAAGTTACCTGTTTTACATTAAGCTTTAGTACTTGAAGGTCTTCCAAAAAAAGTTCTTTAACTTCATACTCCGAAAAATATTCCTGATCAATTGGCTTTTTTCCACATAGAGCTCCTACTCTATAAAGTTCACTGTTAGATGCTGTCTCAAGGCCTAAAGCAAAGGCCATGCAATTTGTACTCATCTTTACTAACCAATCTTTAGAATACCGGTCAAAATGAAATTCTCCATGAGCTTCTGCAATTGCTGTCTGAATGTTCACAAACATTCCTCCTTATATAAGTTATTACAATATAATTATATCACCATTTACTAATATTTTCAATTTTTATGTTTACTATTTTAAAAAATTAACTTATACTTACATTTATCTTAATTATTTTTCATCTCTTCAAATTTTTGACTAAACTCTGGTGCAACTTTCTTTAAGTTTAATGGTCTTAAATCTTTACTTGTAAAACAATGCTTTGTTTCACCTACAAGAACTGTTTTTCCATCTTTCTTATTTATAACATTATACCCCATCGTAAGCCTTACACCTGTGTATTCTTTTACAAATAACTTTATTTGTATTATATCATCAAATGTAACATGATATTTATATTCACAATTTACACCTAAAACAGGTATAGTAATTCCCCTTTTTTCAAATTCAACAAAAGGCATTTTTACATTGTCCATCCAAGAGCATCTTGCCTCTTCCAAAAAACGAATATAATTAGAATGATGTACAACACCCATTTTGTCTGTTTCATAATAATTTATTTTTCTTTCATATATGTACTCCATTTTTCTTTCCCCCATTATTTTATTTTTTTTATTTTTGCAATAAAAAATCCTTCATAAAATTTATTTGGTGTAACACAAATAGTTCCTTCTATTTTTGATGGAAGTAAAGGTAAATCTTCTTTTTTATCAAATTCAATTGGAACAATTTCTATATTTTTTTGCTCTAATGCATTATTTATTATTTCCTCATTTTCACAAGATAGTATAGAACATGTAGAATAAACCATTTCTTGTCCTGTTTTTAATATTTTTATTGCTTTTTGTAATAAACTATTTTGAGCCTTTACAGATTTTTGTATTAATTTTGGTGTAAATACTTCATTTAATTTTTCATTTTCTACGTTTAATGTTCCACTTCCACTACATGGACTATCTAAAAGAATTTGATCAAATGAAAAAAAGTTATCTATAGTTTTTGCATCTTTAACCATTACAAATACTTTAGCTCCTTGTTTTTCAATATTATACTTTAATCGTTCAGCCCTAACTTTATTCATTTCACATGCTGTAATATTTGCTTTATTATTAGTAAGTGCTGCAATTTGTGTGGTTTTTCCTCCTGGTGCTGCTGCCATATCTAAAATATCATAATTTTCTTTTGGGTTTAAAATTAAAGGCGGAAGCATTGAAGATAAACTTTGCATATAAATATCTCCATTTTTGTATATATCTAATTTACGTAAGCTTTCTTCATTTTCTACAATAAAAGCTTCATTATACCATGAAACTTTATTGTAATTTATTTTATTTTCTATTAAAATTTTTTCTATTTTGCATACATTACTTTTTAATGTATTTACTCTAAATGAAGATACTCTCCTTTGCCCATAACCTTCTATTATTTTTTTAGTAATTTCTTCATTATATTGTAGGTTTAACTTTTCAATTAAAAAGTTTGGCAACTTTGAAACAATATTATTATATTCCATTTTTTGCTCCTATTTGTTTTCATTTTTATTTAATATATCTTCCATTGTATGCCATGCAAGTAAAGCACATTTTACTCTAGCAGGCATATTAGAAATATTTCTAAACGCTATTGCATCTTCTAACTTTTTTAATTCCTCTTCATCTGTTATTTCTCTTTTTATCATTCCTATAAAAGTTTGTATTATTTCTTTTGCTTGTTTTATAGTTTTGCCTTGCAAAGTATCTATCATAATAGATGTTGAACTTTGAGAAATAGCACAGCCATGTCCAGTAAATGCTAATTCTTCTATTATGTCTCCATCTAATTTTAGCTCTAATTTTATTTCATCACCACAATTTGGATTATGTCCCATTTCTTCAAAATCTGCATCTTTTAATTCTCTTTTATTTTCAGAATGCATACTATGTTCCATAATTAAATCATTATATACATCATTTAAATCTTCCATTTTTCTTTCCTTTCAAAATTTATTTAATTATAAATTTTTCAAACATTTTATATGCTTTTTGTATTCCATTTACTAATTTGTCTATGTCTTCTTTTGTATTATAAAAATATAAACTTGCTCTACATGTAGAGTCAATTCCTAAATATCTCATTAATGGTTGTGCACAATGATTTCCAGATCTTATAGCAACATTGCAAGAGTCTAATATGCTTGCAACATCATGTGGATGTACTCCTTTTATATTAAAAGAAATTACTCCTAAATGGTTTTTTCTGTTTTTTGTAGCATATATTTCAACATAATCTAATTTTGATAATTCTGAAATTGCATAATTTGTTAACTCACGTTCAATATTTTCTATTGTATCATATCCTAAACTTTCTATATAATCTATTGCAGCTCCAAGTCCAATTACCCCTTCTACATTTTGCGTTCCAGCCTCGAATTTATTTGGCAATTTTGCAAATGTAGTTTCTTGTTCATACACATATTCTATCATATCTCCACCCATTAAAAATGGAGTCATATTATTTAACAATTCCTTTTTTCCATATAAAACACCTATACCAAGTGGAGCAAGCATTTTATGTCCCGAAAAAACTAAAAAATCCGCATCTAAATCTTGTACATCTATTTTCATATGTGGAATACTTTGTGATGCATCTACAACAACAATTGCACCTTTTTTATGTGCATATTTTATTATTTCTTTTACATTATTTATTGTTCCTAAAACATTTGAAACATGTGTTATTCCAACAATTTTTGTTTTTGACGTTATTTTACTTTTTATTTGTTCATTATCAAGTTCATAATTTCCATCTAAATAAATATAGTTTAATTTGCTTTTTGTAACTTTTGATACTTTTTGCCAAGGAACTAAATTAGAATGGTGTTCCATTATAGATATAGTAATTTCATCATCTTTTTTTAAGTTTTCCATTCCATATGAATATGCAATTAAATTTAAACTTTCTGTGGCATTTTTTGTAAAAATTATTTGTTCTTGACTAGGACTATTAATAAATTTTGCAATTTTTTTTCTTGTCTCCTCATAATAGCTTGTAGCTTCCACGCTTAAAGAATATGCTCCTCTATGTGGATTTGCATTATATTTTTTATAAAATTCTTCTACTTTTTCTATTACTTTATTTGGTTTTTGGGTAGTTGCGCCACTATCCAAATAAGCAATTTTTGAGTTTTCTAATAATGGAAAATCTTTTTTTATTTCTTCTACTTTCATTTATTTGCTCCTTATTTAATCAAGTCTATTGTCTACTTCATTTATAATCTCTTCTTTTAAACTCTCGTCATTAATTTTGTCAATAATAGCTGAAAAGTTTGCTTTTACAATTAGTTTCATTGCTTCTTTTTTGCTAAATCCTCTTGTCATTAAATAAAATAGCTCACTTTCATCTACCTTTCCTGTTGCAGTACTATGACTTCCTTCTACATCTTCTTCTGTACATAAAAGCATAGGTAAAGCTTTTGATTTTGCTTTATCAGACAATAACATACAAAACTCATTTTCTGCCCCAATAGATTTTACAGCTCCTGTTTTAAAATCTATTGTTCCTTTAAAATTCTTAATAGCTTTATCTTTTAATGCTCCTTGAACCTCTATATTGCAATTTGATTTTTCACCATTTAAATGTGCAATATAATTTATATCTATTTTTTGTTCATCTTTTCCAAGATATATACTATCTACATTTGATGAAGAAAATTTACCGCTTAAATTTGTATAATAGTTTGTAACTGTTATATTTCCTCCTAATTCTATTATAACGACTTCAAGTTTTGCACCTTCTTCTACAATGCTTTCTATACTTAAAAAATTGTTTGTGTTACTATTTAATAAATTAACAATAATAACTTTTGTCTTCGAATTTTTGCCAGCTTTTATCTTACATATTCCATTATGATATGCATCATTTTTATTATCTGATTTATATTTTAATAAAACTGTTCCTTCATCATTATTTTCAGCTATTATTTCTATATTTTCTGCTAATTGATTGTTTTTGTCTGTCAAATTAAATGCTATTTGTGTTTCTTTTTTTGCATTTATTGCCAAAGTTACATTTGCATTATTATTTATATCATTTTCTAGTATTTTTGACACTCCATATTTTAAAGAATTATTAAAATTAAAATTTTTGCTTACGTTTTCTTTTCCTTTTAATATTTCTAATCCATCAAATTCTTGTATTTTACTTGGGAATTCAAAGTCTTTTAATATTATATTGTTTATTCCAAAATTAACACTTGTTCTTACCGGAGTTTCATTTAATATTATTTCTTTCATTATCCAATAGCTCCTTCTAATTCTAAATTTATTAAATTGTTCATTTCTACTGCATATTCTATAGGAAGTTCTTTTGATATAGGGTATGCAAATCCTCTTACTATCATTGCTTTTGCATCTTCTTCTGATAAGCCTCTACTCATTAAATAGAATATTGCTTTATCACTTATTTTTCCAATTTTTGCCTCATGTGAAAATTGAACCTCATCTGTTCTTACATCATTTACTGGAATTGTGTCAGATTTTGATATGTTGTCTAACATTAAAGATTCACAAGATACTGAACATTTTGAATTTCTTGCATTTTCATTAATTCTTACTAAAGACCTGTAAGTGCATATTCCTCCATTTTTTGATATTGATTTTGCATCAACAACACTTGAAGTATTTGGAGCATTGTGTATTACTTTAAATCCTGTGTCTAAGTTTTGCCCTTTACCTGCAAAAGAAATACCTGTATATTCAGTTTTTGCGCCTTCCCCATTTAATATACTCATTGGATAAAGCATTGATATTTTTGAACCAAATGAACCAGAAACCCAGTCAACTTGTGCATTTTTACCAACTATTGCTTTTTTCGTATTCAAGTTTAACATGTTTTTTGACCAATTTTCTATTGTTGAATATCTTAAATATGCATTGTCTTTAACATATAATTCAACACAACCAGCATGTAAGTTTACCTTATTATATTTTGGTGCACTACATCCTTCTACAAAGTGAAGACTTGCACCCTCATCTACAATTATTAATGTATGTTCAAATTGTCCTGATTCTGGTGAATTTAGTCTAAAGTATGATTGCAAAGGAATATCTACTTTTACTCCTTTTGGAACATAAACAAAAGAACCTCCTGACCAAACTGCACCGTGTAATGCAACAAATTTATGGTCATGTACAGGTACACATTTCATAAAATGTTCTTTAACAATTTCAGGATATTGCCTTACAGCTGTTTCCATATCTGTATAAATTACACCTTGTTTTACAAGTTCTTCTTTTATGCTATGATATACAACTTCTGAGTCATATTGTGCCCCAACTCCTGCTAAAGATGTCTTTTCTGCCTCTGGAATTCCAAGCTTATCAAATGTATTTTTTATATCTTCTGGTACATCATCCCAGTTACTATTTAATTTAGATTTTGGTTTAACATATGTAGCAATTTCATCCATATTTAATTCTGACAAATCAGGTCCCCATGTTGGCATTTCTAAAGAATTATATACTTCTAAAGCTTTTAATCTAAATTCTCTCATCCACTCTGGATCATTTTTTTGTTTTGATATTTCATTTATAATTTCAGATGTTAAACCTTTTTTTATTTTATATTCATATTCATCTTTATTTTTTATGTCATATATATTTCTATTAATTTCTTCTAATTTTGTTTTACCCATTTTAAATTCCTTTCAAAATTTGCAATATTATTTTTTGTATATTCCATAACCGTTTTTTTCGATTTCTTTAGCTAATTCTTGTGTTCCAGTTTTTACTATTCTTCCATCAACCAAAACATGAACATAATCAACTTTTAAATTTTCTAAAATTTTAGCATTGTGTGTTATTATTAAAACAGCATTTTCATCATTTTTATACATTTGTATTCCCTTTGATACTGTCCTTATTGCATCAACATCAAGTCCTGAATCTGTTTCATCTAATATTGCAAGTTTTGGATTTAATACTAGCATTTGTAAAATTTCATTTTTCTTTTTTTCTCCACCTGAAAAACCAACATTTAAGTTTCTGTCCATATAACTTGGATTAATATGTAATTGTTCCATATATCCTTTTATTTCTTCTTTAAATGCAAATACCTTTACTGGCTTTCCAGTCATTTTATTTTTAGCATATTTTAAAAAGTTTGTAACAGACACACCTGGAATTTCTTCTGGTAATTGAAATGACATAAAAACTCCTTTTCTTGCAATTTCATCTGTTTTTGAGTTTGTTATGTCTTCATCTTCAAATAATACTTGTCCATTTTCTTTTGTATAAACTGGGTTATTAAAAATAGCATTTGCAAGTGTAGATTTTCCAGCCCCATTTGGTCCCATTACAACATGAACTTCACCTTTATTTATTTTTAAATTTAATCCTTTTAATATTTTCTTTTCTTCTGCATTTACATATAAATCTTTAATTTCTAATAATGTATTATTCATTTTACTATTCCCTTCTTTTATTATTTTTAATTTTGGTTTGCTTTTATTCTTCTTGAACATTCAATACATTTTTCATTATTAATGTCATAATTACATTCTAAAGTTTGAATTCCAAGCTGATTTTGTACGTATTTTGCAAGTTTATTTAAAGTCGCATCTTCCATACTTTGTTTCATTTTTTCTGCTTCTAAATTAGCCTCTTTTTTTTCTATGCCAAGCAATTCAGTTAAAAAAAGATAAACTATATCATAAGCTTCTAAAACCTTTTTTGCTAACTTAACTCCATCTTTGGTTATTTCTATTTTTCCATATGTTTCATAATTTACGTAAGCCTTTTCTTTTAGTTGTTTTATTGCCTTATTAACACTTGCTTTTGTGCATTTCATTTTTTGTGCAATGTCTGTTACTCTTATTATTCCCTTTTGTTTTTGTAAAACATACATTGTCTTTATATATTCTTCTAAAGATTTTGAAATTTCCATATGCGTCTCCTTTTGTTAACTTCGGCTAACATTATATAATATTTATAAAATAATGTCAATGAAATTTTAGAAATTAGATAATTCCACATAACTTTTATTATAATTAATCCAATGAATTGTAACATCTTTTTGCCTATTTTTTTAAATTATACTAGACATTTTTTTATTTTTAGGTTATTATATATTCAATAACAAAGGAGGAATTAAAATGTCAAAAATAACAAAAACAATTTTAATAATACTAATTTCAATACTATTTATATTTACAACAAAATGTTTTGCAATAGACTTAAATTTACCTGACGAAGAAGAATCTTCTAACACAACTAACTCATCAAATGTTAGTTCAAATTCAAACAATTCTAGAAATACTTCAAACACATCTTCAAATACAAACACTTCTTCATCTGATGATGAATATGAAGAAAATATATCTAATGATTCAAGTTCAACATCAAACACATCTTCTCCTGCAGCAACAATTAGTAATGTAAGTAGTTCTAATGGAGATGCATCTTTTGTATTAAATATTTTTATTATTGTAATAGGAATATTATTAATATTACTTGCAATTGCAATTTTAATAAAATTAAAAAGATAATTTATTTTATAATATATAATTATTAAAAACAGTATTGTTTCAAAACATACTGTTTTTTTGTATTTTTTGTATGTATATTTTCTCCAAAATTTTTAATACTATTATTAGAATTTATTTTTCATACAAATTTTAACTTAATTATGAAAAATATCTTGTTCTTATTTTTAGATTTTTTTAATATTTTATAGGAGGTAAAAAATGAATAAAAAACTAATAATTTGTATGGCACTTGTTTTAAGTATTATTCTTTCATTTACAGTTTGTTTTGCAAATGACGAATTACAAAAAGCAGCAGATAGTGTAAGAAATGTTGTAGGTGGTGCTGAAAATGCAGTTGAAGATGCTGCAAGAGGTGTTAGCAATGCTGCAAAAGATGCAACAAATAATGTAGAAAAAGGAGCAAATAATGCTGGTAATGAAGTAAAAAACAGTGTAAACAAAGCCGGAAGTAATATAAAAAATGCTGCAAACAATATTGGAAATGCTGTAACAGGTACTTCTAATAATTATACAGCAACAAGAACTTCTGCTGATAATACATTTATGGGTATGAATAGTACTGCTTGGACTTGGCTTATTTTAGGAATTGCAGCTATTGCAATTATAGCTCTTGTTTGGTATTATTCTTCACAACTAAATAACAATGATAATAGACATGAATAATAAGAAAAAGCCCCGCTAGCATTAGCTTAAGCGGGGTTAAAACTTTTCTAAACAGCTATCTTTTTCAAAACAGCCATTCTTCTGTTAAGAAGAGTAATCTCTCCTTTGGAAATCCTTATGAAGTCAATCTGATTCATAGGAAAGCTGACTTCATCTTTTTTGGCCTTAAGGCTTATCCTTCCATTTTCGAAAGAAATTCTCATCTGGCTCTTTGATGGCTTAATTGGGAAGTTTCCCTTTGCATATGCAAGACCGAACTCATGAACCTTCTTACTTGGGAAAGTTGTATGGCCTGTCTCCACAGTTATCCGCTTAAGGCGAATATCAATTGTCATCTGAGATGACTCAAAGCCGTCTACAAATGGGATGAATTGTCCTTCTGCCTTTTTGATAAGCCCTGCACTTTTTGTCTGAAGAACTATGCCTTCGTTTGTCAAATGAATTTGTTTCATGTTTTTTTCCTCCTGTAAATAATTTAGTTTTTTGAAACGTTTTACATAATTCAATTATAACATATATTTTAATTTTTTGCAAATTTTTACAAATATATGTTCATTAATAATGTAAAACATGATATAATACAAATATATAAAAATGAGGTGTTAAAATATGAATAAAAAATTAATAGCCAAAAATCCAACAGCATATCATAATTACGCAATTGAAGACAAATTAGAAGCAGGACTTGTACTTTCAGGAACAGAAATAAAATCCATTAGAACAGGAAAAGTCAACTTAAAAGATACATATGCTACCATAAAAAATGGTGAAGTTTATATAATTGGAATGCACATTAGTCCATACGAACACGGAAATATATTTAACAAAGATCCATTACGAGACAGAAAACTTTTACTAAACAAACGAGAAATTAATAAACTGTATGGACTTATAAAGCAAAAAAGCTATAGTCTAATACCAATTAGCCTTTATTTTAAAGGAAGTATTGTAAAACTTGAACTTGGTATTGGAAAAGGAAAAAAATTATATGATAAACGTCAAGACATAGCAAAAAAAGATGCCCAAAGAAGAATAAGGCAACAAATTGCCAACGGTTCCGGGTTTAAATGGCAATAAATTGTCACTGGTTCCGGGTTTGGATGGCAATAATATATTATTTTGTAGTACCGCGTAAGCGACCAAACGAGTGCTTGCACGAGTGCGAGTTGGAGCAACCAACAATTAATTTTAATTTAATTTGGTTGCGACACCAAGGTACAAAAAATAATATATTATTGCCATCCAAACCCGGAACCAGTGACAATTTATTGCCATTTAAACCCGGAACCGTTGGCACCGTTGGCAATTTTTATATTTTGTTTGTTGAGCCAAAAACATCAATCATTTTATGTTTTACTGTTTCTTTAATTAATTCTCTTGCTGGTGTTAAATATTTTCTTGGATCAAATGCGCTTGGTTCTTCTACAAAAACTTTTCTAATTCCAGCTGTCATTGCTAATCTTAAGTCTGTATCTACATTTATTTTTGATACTCCAGATTTGCTTGCTTCATTTAATATTTCGTCAGGAACTCCTTTTGCTCCTGGAATATTACCACCAAATTCATTACACATTTCTACCAATTCTGGTATAACTGTTGATGCTCCATGTAATACTATTGGAGTATTTGGTATTCTTGCTTTTATCTCTTTTAATATATCAAATCTTAATTTTGCCTCTCCTTTAAATTTATATGCTCCATGACTTGTACCAATTGCAATTGCTAAAGAATCACATCCTGTTCTTTTTACAAATTCTTCTGCTTGGCTTGGGTCTGTGTACATTGCATCTGCATCTGCTACATTTACATCATCTTCAATTCCTGCAAGCTTTCCAAGTTCTGCCTCTACCACTACTCCGTGAGCGTGAGCATAATCAACTACTTTTTTAGTTAATGCTATATTTTCTTCAAAGTCATATTTTGAACCATCAATCATTACAGATGTAAAACCTGCATCTATACACATTTTTGCTGTTTCAAAGTCTGGTCCATGATCTAAGTGTATTGCAACTGGAACTTCTGGATGTTCTTCTACAGCCGCTTCTACCATTTTCATCAAATAATTTAATCTTGCATATTTTATTGCACTTGATGATGCTTGTAAAATAACTGGTGACTTTGCTTCTGCTGCTGCATCCATAATAGCTTGTATTATTTCCATATTATTTACATTAAATGCACCTATTGCATACCCTTCTTTCATTGATTTTTCAAACATTTCTTTAGTTGTTACTAATGCCATAATTATCTTCCTCCTTTTTTTTATAATGTTATTGTATTTCTAATTATTTAATATGTCAAGAAATATTTATTTTATATTAAGTAAAATTTAAGGAAGAAATGTTTGTTTAAAACTTTTCTTCCTTTTTTACTATTGTACATGTTTATAGCTTGAACACATTGATTCGTCTGGTTGCATTGTTTTCTTTCCTTCATTTGGTGCAACTAAAATTGCTTGCAACTCACACTTTTGTTCATTTTGATTGTTATATCTACAACTTCCAACTGTACAGTTTATTTTCTGATTTTTTTCCATTTAATACCTCCATATATTTTAGTATTAAATCATTTTTTTATATTAATTTAAAAAATGTTTATAATATTATTATGTGAATTTTAAAAAATAATATTCAAAATACATTTATTTCTGTTCCAATTGTGTATGTCTTTTTTTAGAACTATCTTCACAATTATTTATACATCTTTCTTCTGGCTGTTTGAAGCTTAAATACCAACTTAAGCCATTTCTATTTTCTTCTATTTCTTTAATTCTTTCTTGCATTTGGCACACGGTTTTTGGGCTAGGAACTATTACTGGTTGATTTGGCATCCAATTTGCAGGTGTAGAACCCTTAGTACAATCCGCCATTTGTAATGCTTGAATTATTCTTATTATTTCTGGTATAAACCTTCCTATATTTAGTGGGTATACCAATACTGTCCTAACTATACCTTTATCATCTATAATAAATACATTCCTTACAGTCTCAGTTGTACTTATATCATTTGCTATCATTCCATATTTTCTTGCAATTTGCCCATTTCTGTCTGCAACTATTGGAAATGGCAACATTATTCCTGTTCTTAAATATATATCGTTTACCCACGCTAAATGTGATGGATTGCTATCTATACTTAAACCTAAAAGGCATGCATTTAATTGTTCAAAGTATGTATTGGCTCTTGCAAATGCAATCATTTCTGTTGTACACACGGGGGTAAAGTACACATCTTTGGACGCTCATACTTATTTTTAAAAATCATTATTCATTAAAAAGTCGAATATATTAATATGCTTAATTGAATTAGTCCAAATTAAAATTGCATTTTATCAATATCTGATTTTAATTTAAATATAATGGTCTTATCTCTGCATATGCAAATTTTATCAATTATCATTTGCAACATTGTTCTGCTTGGTTCTTCTGCATTTATAATTTCATCAAAATATTCTAATGATGTTTTTAATTGCTTAATTTTATCTTCTGAATTCTTCTTTTCGGTATTTTGAATTGTTTCTTGCAAATAAGTAATATTTTGCATTTTTTTACCTTCTAATTCTTTGTAAGTATTTTCTATAATTTTTTTTTGCATAGGATTATTACAAGATACCATTTCTTTTATTTTTTGATTAATTAACATTTTATATTCTTCATTTAGAATATTTAATTTGTTTTGTAGTTTAAATATATCATCACCAGTTTTATCTTGTTTTTGTTCTAGTTTTATAGATTTTATTTCTTTTAAATATTTTTGTTTAGTAAAGTTTAAGAATTCCTTTAAATGAATTAATATATCTTTTTCTTTAATTTCATGGCAATGACAAACTTTAACCCCATATTGCCTGTAGTTTGAACAATCATACCCTTTCTCTTTAACCTTTCTTTTAATTACCACACCAGACATTCCAGAACCACATTCATTACATACACACATACCTGAGAAATAATAATTATGCTTCTTATTTGCTCCTGATGTATTTTGTTTATATTTTTTGTTTCTTAATTCTTGTGCCAATTCAAACATTTCTTTTGAAACAATTGGCTCGTGATGATTTTCAAATACAAAGTGTTCTTCTTTAGGTAATTTTACAACTTTCCCTCTAATATTAATACTTCTCTTTTTATGAGTTACAAGAGTTCCAGTATATACTTCATTTTTTAAAATATTGCTAACCATATCTTTTGTCCATTTATCTTGAACTTTATGTTTATATGCTCTCCCTTGCTCTAAATGTTTCATTTGGTAATATTCTGATGGTGTTGGAAAATTATATTTTGCATTTAATATTTCACTAATCTTTTGGAAACCATATCCATCTTCTATATATAGTTTAAATATTAATTTAATAACTGGTCTTATTTCATCTATAGCATATAACATAGGTATATCATCTTTAAAAACTTTTTCATAGCCATAATAGTTTCCCATTATTAGTCTACCTGATTTTTGTTTAGAATACATATGATCTCGTGTTTTTTTAGAACATTCTTTAACATATCTTTCATTAAACCATGTTGTTATTCCTATCATATCATCTCTGTCATTTAAAACATCATAAGAACCACCCATTTCAGATACTGCTATTAAGTTTTTTTGCATATTTTTAAAGTCATCAATTAAAACTAAAACTCGTCCGTTATTTCTTCCAATCCTTGATAAGTCTTTTACTACAACTACATCTATTTTTCCTTCTTTTACTTTTTCAATCATTTTTGTAAATTCAGGTCTATTAAAGGTATATCCCGAAACATTGTCATCTATGTAGAAGTCTGAGATATTCCAATTTCTAGTTTTTACGTAATCTATAATAATTCTTTTTTGCTCCTCTATACTTGAATAATTTTCTTTATCTTCATCTCTAGACAATCTACAATATCCAACAACTGTCATTTTTTCCTCCAATTCTTTCCTGATATTGCTTGTTTTTATGTTAGCATACATTTCTTTTTAATTCCTTTTGTTTCGTAATTATTTTTTCAAGAATTTCGGGATAATTTTCTTTTCCTGCTACGAATATAGCTACTCTATATTTTTCTTTTTTATATTTTTTTATAATTTCTTTTGTTTCTTGTTTTTGTAGTTCTTCTTCTGTTAAATAAATTTGGATATACTTTGTATTAGTAAATTCGCAAGAAGTAATTTGCATTTAATTAACTCCTCCATAATATTTCTTAAATAAATATTATGCTAAAAAAAATCCTTATATTTCTTTTAGCATAAATTACTTTTTTTAAATTACTAATACTTTTTTGTTAAAAGTTCTTTTACAATCTTATAAACTTGAAAAATTTATAGATTTATGATAACATACTTCATATAATAAATGTCAGTATATCAAATAATAAGGTCAGTTTATTATTTGGTTAATTCACGATATTATTATATCGAGGAGGAAGTTCTAATGAAATTCACAGAAGAACAAGTAAAAAAATTTTCTCGTGGTTCATTGATAAAAAAAATTAATGCGAAAGAGCAAAATGTAGTAATAGAGACACTTGATACAAATGCAATTGAGCAAATTAATTCTAATGTTCTTAAAGCTATAAAAGATGTACCACAAAAAGACCCTAAAGGAAATGATATATTTAGATATTAAAATCCTTAAAAAAAGGTGGCATTTGCTGAAAAGTAAATGCCACCTTTTTTATAAATTACAAATCTTTGTGTGCAGTGTTTAATTGGGTAAAATTAAATTAATCAATTATTTTCTCTATATTACCTATACTATATAGGGGTATATTTATAAGCCAATTCTCTTTTCTATAATCAGACATTGACGTCCTTACATTAATTTTAGTATTATATTTTTGTACAAATGTTTTTAAACTTTTAGCTTGTAAATTTTCACTTGCTTTTACTTCTATAGGAATATTATCTCTCCCTATTTGCGTTATAAAATCTAATTCGGCAGTGCCTGTATCAGATGACCAATAAAACACATCCAATTCTGTACATTGTTTTAATTGGCATAGGACATATTGCTCTGTTAAACTTCCTTTAAATTCTTCAAATATGTCATTTCCTTCTAGTAGAGTTTTAGAATCTATTCCAGCCATAGCACCTAATAAACCAACATCTAATAGATATAATTTAAATGCATTAAAGTCTTGGTATGCTGATAATGGTATTTTACTATTATTTACTCGATTCACTTGATATATAAGCCCACAATCTATTAACCACGATAATGCTATTTCGTATTCTCTTGCTCTTGCTCCCTCTCTCACTAGACCATAAATAAATTTTTTGTTTTCTTTTGCAAGCTGTGTAGGTATATTGTTCCATAACTGTCTAATTCTTGGAACTATATTACTTGGAGCATGTTTAGAAAAATCTTGTTCATAATCATCTAATAATGTTTTTTGTATTCTACGAACTTCTAATAAATCCTTATCTTCTATATAAGAACTTACTACTTCAGGCATTCCTCCAATATAATAATAAAGTTTTAAGTATTCTTTTAATTTGCTGTTAAATACATTAATCATATCAAAATCATTATTTTTTAATAATTCCAATAAGTTTTTTTCTCCTAATGCTTCTAAAAATTCAAAAAAACTTAATGGTGTCAAATCTAAAAAATCTACTTTTCCAACGGGAAACGAAGTTCCTCCATGTATTGCTACACCTAAAAGAGAACCTGCCGATATTATATGATATTCTCTGGCATTTTCACAAAAATATTTTAACGCTTTTAATGCTTTAGGTGTTTCTTGAATTTCATCTAATATTATTAATGTATTTTCTGGTTCAATATTTACACCTGATTCTATTTTTAAACCTTGTATTATTCTTTCTAAATCAAAATCTTCATCAAAAAGTTTATTCATTCTTATATTATCATCAAAATTTATATATGCACATTTGTCGTAATACTCTTTTCCAAATTCCTTCATTAACCATGTTTTTCCAACTTGTCTTGCACCTCTTATAATTAGAGGTTTTCTATTTGATGATTTTTTCCATTTTTCTAATTCTTCTATTTTGTTTCTATACATATAATCACTCTCCTAATGATATATTTATATATAGTATATCATTATTTTTCACAAAAATCAAATAACTTTAGCAAAAGTATACACATTTTTCAAAGGACTTTTTGGGATTATTTACACATTTTGCAAAGAACTTTTAGTAAACATCAATAGTTTAAATCTACTGTTTTTATCTATTCATCCAAAGATGCAGACTTAATGGGGGTAAAATCTCCTGGATGTGAAAAAAATACCAACCATTTTCCTTTATAATCATTTAATTTTACTGGTCCGAATGTAGTAATTGCTTCAAAATCTGGGGCTCTTTGACCTATTTTTACATTTCCGTTCATCATTAACTCATAATCCATAAAACAAATAAACTCCTTTCATATTTTATATATTTTATGAAAAAAGTTTATTTTAGTTACCATTAATTAAATTACTATTTTGTTATAGCTGTTCCATTTACATATAATTTATATCCATTTAAATTTATATTGCTATAGCTATTATCATCATCTTCTAATGATGTAACATAAGAATCACCTGTTAATGTTATTGTTGAATTACTATCTAATTTTATATCTATTTGTTTTGCTGTATTATCGCCATTTATAGTTCCTGTATATGAACTGCTTGTTAGATTCATAGTTAATGTAGATATATTATCAATTTCTATATCTCCTTCAAGCTTTTGATTTTCAGCATTAAATGTTAAATTTCCACCATTAGATCCTGTTTTTCCCCATTGTGTTGTTCCTTTACTACTAATCAATATATTACTTCCATAACTTAATTTACAATTATTTAAATTTATAATTGCATCAGTATTTGTTATAAAAAACATTGGCGCTGTTTTATAATAGCTAGAATTTTCTTGCACACTTAAGTTAGAATTTGTTGCTGTAAATGTTCCTGTTCCTTCCCCTGCATCTCCAGACATTGATTGGTATATCATAATTCCTGCTTGGTCTGTATCTCCTCTATTTCCTTTTCCACTAGCAGTTAATGTAGAGTTTTTTACAGTTGCTGAGTTTTTTCCCTCTATTACTACCATTTGCGAACCATTTGCAGTTCCTTGTGTATTTTCAATACTTATATTACCTGTAGAATATATTACAGGTGAGCCAGTTCCATTTGTTTCTAACTTAGAATTTTTAGCAATTACTGTTCCTTCACCTCTGTCTGTTGCAAGTGTTGCACAACTTCCACCTTGTGTTGAGATTGTAACATTATCAGCTTCAATATAACCACCATAAGTTGCATCTAATCCTCTTGAAGAAGAACTTCCTGTTGTTGTTATAGTTGAATCACTTATATAAATTTTAGAATCTGTACCTGTTGAAAATACAGCATTACTTCCTTTTGCATCTGTTGAAATTGTTGCATTTTTTATTGTTGCAGTTGAATTTTTTGTTACTAAAATTCCTGAGTTTACTCCATAAAACTCAGAGTTTTCTGTATTTGAACTATCTCCGCCTGTTTTAGAAACTTTAGCTCCATCAATTGTTGCATTTCCTCCATTTTGAACCAAAATTACACTCTCATCACTATTTTGAGTAGTATATGTTGATTCATCTAATGTAGTTGTATCGTCAACTGTTGTAGCTCCGGTTTGTGTTACTGATGAAGATGATGAATTCATATCTCCTCCAGGCTTCATTCGCATATTATTTTCAGGTCCATTTAATAAAAATACATTCTTGGTTATAATTGCTTGAACTACTGTTAAAATAACTGTAACAATTATTATCATAATTATAAATATAACCTTTTTATTTATTTTTTCTAGTGTTTGACTAAAAGTTAATTTATTAAATTTAGACATTATTAAGTATATTATAAGAGTTGATATAACAATCCCCTCTATTGCAAATAAAACATAATAAATACCTTCAATTTGTTTTTCACCGCTTGGCATTTGTGGTGGAGTTTGCTGATTTTCTCCTTCATTCATCTGTGTCATAGTTTGATTACTTTCTCCATTTTGCATTTGTGGCTGTGTATTTTCGTTGTTACTATCACTGTTTTGCTCTGGCTTTTCAGGTGGTGTACTTTGGTTACTTTAATTACTTTTTTCAGATGATGTGTTTTGACTATTTTCTTCCGGTTTTGCTGGTATCGTATTTTTACTACTTTGATTGTTTTTTTCAGATGAAGTATTTTCACCATTTTCTTCTGGTTTTGCAGGTGGTTCATTTTGACCATCTTGACTCATTTCTTGATTTTCCATTTTACTAGGCTGTGCGCCATTATTTACATCCTTCATTGTGAAATAGCTTCCTATTCCTACTGCTATTATAATTAAAATCATAATAACATTTTTTAAAATTCTTTTCATATTTTTCCTCCTTTATTTTATTAATATAAATTTACCCCTAAAACCTTAAAAAAATATTAAATTTTTTAAAATATAAAAAAAATCTGTTTCATTTTTTCATTTTAGTGGTATACTTTTAAGTAGAAAAATTTACGAAAGAAGGAATAAAAAATGCAAGAAACAAAAAAGACAGAAAACACAGTACTTAAAATGTATGGTGAAGAATGCACTTTAAGCAAAGAAGACTTTATTAAAAAATTTAAAGTCAAAGAAAAAGGATTAACAAGTAAAGAAGCCGAAAATAGATTACATAGCCTTGGCTTTAATGAAATTAAACAAGCTAAGCCAAAAAAATGGTATAACTACCTACTAAGTAGCTTGTTTAGCCCATTTAATGCAATTTTACTTGGAATTACATTAGTACTATTTTACACAGACGTATTTTTACCTGAAACACCAAGTTTTGCAAATATAATAGTAATTATTATTTTAATATTAGCAAGTACATTTTTAGAATTCTTTGAAGTTTATAGGTCTAATAAATCGGCCGAAAAATTAAAAGCATTAGTTGCTACAACATGTTCAGTTATTAGAAATGGAAAAGAAATAAAAATACCAATAAAAGAAATTGTTATTGGAGACACAGTTATTTTATCTGCTGGTAGTATGATTCCAGCTGACTTAAGAATTATTGAAGCAAAAGATTTATATGTTAGTCAATCATCTTTAACAGGCGAATCTGATGCAGTAAAAAAACAAATAAATTCTCAAATGCAACTAGAAGAAATAGATAACATATCAGATTTAGATACAATTTGCTTTATGGGAACAAATGTTATTAGTGGTAGTGCCAAAGGCATAGTTATAAAAACAGCAGATTCAACCTATTTTGGCCAAATAGCACATACCTTATCTGGCAAACCAAAAACTTCATTCCAAAAAGGAATTGAAAGTATTAGTAAATTACTAATTAGATTTATGATTATATTAATACCACTAATTTTTGTTTTAAATGCATGGAAACATGACAATCTAACTGCATTTACATTTGCAGTTGCAATAGCAATTGGAATAACCCCTCTTCTTCTTCCTGTTATTCTTTCATCTTGTCTTTCAAAAGGTGCTGTTAGAATGTCTAAGAAAAAAACTATTGTAAAAAAATTAGACTCAATTCAAAGCTTAGGTGGAATGAATATATTATGTACAGATAAAACAGGAACATTAACAGAAGATAAAATTGTGCTTGAAAAATACCTAAACATTAATGGTGACGAAGATTTAAGAATTTTAAAACATGCATTTTTAAATTCTTATTTTCAAACAGGTTTAAAAGGAAATATAGATGAGGCAGTTATTGAAAGGGGCTTAAAAAATGGAATGGATGAAATTAAAGAAAAATATAAAATAATTGATGAAATTCCATTTGATTTTTCACGTAGACGTTTATCTGTTATAGTTACAGATGGTACAAAAAAACAAATGATAACCAAAGGTGCAGTTGAAGAAATTTTAAGCATATGTACCATGGTTGATTATAAAGGTGAAGTTACAAATATAACAAACAAAATTAAAGAAAATATTAAAAAAATAAGTAAATCTCTAAATAAAGATGGCCTAAGAGTTGTAGCTGTGTGTCAAAAAAACGACATAAATGATATACAAAACTTTGATGTTAGTATAGAAAAAAACATGGTTTTACTTGGATTTATTGGTTTTTTAGATCCCCCAAAAGAAAGTGCAAAAGAATCTATTGAAAAATTAAATAAAGCTGGAATTAGAGTTATTGTACTAACAGGTGATAATAGTGAAGTAACAAGATGTGTTTGTAATAAAGTAGGAATAAAATCTAAAAATATTGTACTTGGCAGCGAAATTGATAAGCTTCAAGATTTAGCTGTGATTAGGCTTTTAAAGAAAACAAATATATTTGCTAAACTTTCTCCAATACAAAAAGCAAGAATTGTAAGACTACTAAAAGACTCTGGAAATATAGTTGGTTATATGGGCGATGGTATTAATGATAGTCCTTCTCTTACTAATTCAGATGTTGGCGTTTCTGTTGATACAGCAGTTGACATTGCAAAAGAATCTGCAGATATAATATTGCTTGAAAAAGATTTAAACGTATTGTTAGACGGTGTTACAGAACGGAAGAAAAACTTTTGGTAATCTAATGAAATATATTAAAATGGCTTCAAGTTTCAACTTTGGTGAAGTTGTTTCTATAGTAATTGCAAGTATACTTTTACCATTTTTACCAGAAACACCTATTCAATTACTTGTTGAAAGCTTACTATATGACCTAGGTCAACTTACACTACCTTTTGATAATGTTGATAAAGAATATTTGCAAAAGCCAAAAAGATTTGATGTTAAAAGTTTAAAACATTTTATGCTATTTATGGGACCTTTAAGTTCATGCTTTGATTTAATTGTTTTTGCTGCTATGTGGTTTATTTTCTCTGTTAGAGATGTTGCTACATTCCAAACTATATGGTTTAGCTATAGTATAGTTTCAAATTTAGTTGGAATGCATATTATAAGAACTGCAAAAATTCCATTTGTTCAAAGTAATGCACATAAAATGGTATATTTCTCTTCTATACTTCTTAGTATTGTAGGAATTGTTGTCCCTTATACTATTTTAGGTAATGTTATTGGACTTGTTCCATTGGAACTTAAATATTTAAGTATTATTATTATAGTTCCTATTTTATATTGTTTTGTAGCTTTAATTGCAAAGAAAATTTATATTAAAAAATATGGTGAATGGATTTAAAATAAACATATAAAAAAGAGGCTAAAGCCTCTTTTTTATATGTTTATTTTATAAATTTTCTGTTCCAGTTCCTTCAAACGGAATGAATTTTTTAACAACACTTTCTTTTATTACATCTTCTGATCTAAATATATTAAATGATGTGTTTATTTTATTTTCTATTAATTGTTCTACTTCTGCTTGACTAGAATGTTCTGCTAAAACAAGTTCACTAACTAATATTTGTTTTGCATTGTTTAACATTTTCTTTTCACCTGTAGATAGTCCTTTTTCTTTTTGTTTAAAACTTAAGTTTCTAACTACATCTGCTATTTCATATATGTCTCCACTTTTCATTTTATCCATGTTATCTCTATAACGTTTATTCCAATTTTTGTCCATTTCTGTTTCGTCTTTTTCAAATACTCCAAATACTTTATCTGCCGATTCTTTATCTATTATATTTCTTACTCCAACCTCGTCTGCCTTTGCTGTTGGTACCATTACTTTAACTTCTCCAGGCATTTTTAGTATGTAATAAGCTTGTTTTTCTCCTAATATATCTTTTTCTTCTATTGCATCAATTACTCCTGCTCCATGCATTGGGTATACAATTTTATCGCCTACATTGAACATGTAAGTCACTCCTTTCAAGTATTAACTATTTGGCAGAAAAAATATAATAAAGTTATGTAAATATTATAACTTTATTGGATTTTTTAACCATATTTATTATACAACAAAAAATGGTAAAAGTCAAAGCTTTTACCATTACTTTTTATGTTTATTTTCCTTAAAAGTCTTGTGTCTCAAGCATTATAGAAATATAAATTTTTTTATTTATTTTTGACCAATAAGTAGATTTATTTACTTGTTGAACCAAAACCTCCTAGTCTTTCCCCTTGTGCATTATCATTATCTGCCACCATATATTTTTGGAAGATTGCTTGTCCTATACAATCACCTTTTTTTATTTGCACGTCTTCATCTTTTATATTATAAAATGCAAACATTATATGTCCATCATTATCTGGATTTCCATAGTAATCTTTGTCAATAACTCCTATACTATTAGCTAATATTAATCCTTTTTTTCCTGGGTTTGAACTTCTATTTGCAAGTATTAAAACTTCATCATCTTGCATATATGATTTTAAACCAGTTTTTATTAATGTAGGCTTTTGACCTCTTTTAAAAGCTGGAACAATGCAATCTTCTGCAGCTTCTATATCATATCCTGCTGAATATTTTGTTTTTCTAACAGGTAAATTTATATTACTATTTTCAAATCCTTTTGCTACCTCAAATCCTCTTATTTTTTCCATTTTTACCAATCCTTCCTTTTTATTAAATTCTTCTTTATTTTTCCATAACTGATAAAAAAAGTCAAGAAGTAACATTTATTTTTTACAAAAATATAATATATTATAACTAAACTAAAAAAAATGAAATGTATTAAAACCAAAAGGAGCTACAATATGGAAAGTGTTAAAATTTTAAGTGATTTGCCTTTAAATAAAACAGGAATAATTAAAGATATAAATTGTATAGATAATGTAAAAAGAAGGCTTCTAGATTTGGGGTTAATTTATGGAACTCCAATAACGCCAATTTTGATTAGTCCTTCTTCTGACCCAAGAGCATTTGAGGTTAGAAATAGTGTTATTGCAATAAGAAAAGAAGATGCAAAACAAATAAAAATAATCACAAAATATTAAAAAGAACATAGAATATAATTATATAAATTATTTAGAGGTGATTTTATGGGTCTTACCAAGGCTTCAACAGGTTCTAATCTTTTAGGAGATGAATTTAATTTACTAAAAGAGCAATGTGATTATACCATTGCTTTTGCAGGAAATCCAAATGTTGGAAAATCAACTATTTTTAATGCCCTAACAGGTATGCATCAACATACTGGTAACTGGCCTCGGTAAGACCGTTGCTAATGCTAGTGGCACTTGTACATATTTAAGTAAAAAATTTTTATTTGTTGATATTCCTGGTACTTATTCTTTAATGTCAAATTCTGAAGAAGAAGAAATTGCAAGGGATTATATTTGTTTTGAAAAGCCTGATGTTACCGTAATTGTTGTTGATGCTACTTGTTTAGAGCGAAATTTAAATTTGGTTTACCAAACTATGGAAATTACAGATAATATTATTGTTTGTGTAAATTTACTAGATGAAGCAAAATCTAAAGGCATTAATATTGATTTAGATAAACTATCTTCATTACTTGGCTGTCCTGTTGTTGGAACAATTGCAAAAAAGAAAAAAACTTTAAATAATCTAATTTCAACTATTTACAATGTATGTGAAAAAAAGATTTCTATTTTGCCAAGCAAACCTAAATACAATAAACTTATTGAAGATAATATAAAAATTTTAGAAAATGAATTAAAAAAAGAATATAAATTAAACAAAAACTTATATAGATGGATTTCCTTAAAACTTATTGACGGAGAAAAAACAATTTTAAATTCCATTGGAAATCATTTAAATATAGATATAACAACTAATGAAAATATAAATATAAAATTAAATAATGTTCTAGGTAATTTAGAACAAGAAAATATAAATAAATCAAATTTTAAAAATGTAATCATTTCTTCTATTGTAACAAAAGCAGAAAAAATAAGTAAAGAAGTTTGCCGTTTTACAAGATCATCTGAAAGTAAAAGAGATATTAAAATAGATAAAATTTTGACGTCTAAAAAATTTGGAATTCCAATTATGATCTTATTTTTAGGTGTTATCTTTTGGATTACCATAATTGGTGCAAATTATCCTTCAGAATTGCTTTTTAATATGTTTGCATTTTTTCAGGAAAAATTAATAAATTTTGCAGAGTTTATTAATTGCCCTCAGTGGCTATCAAATATGCTTATTTTAGGTGTTTATCAAACTTTAACATGGATTATCTCTGTTATGCTTCCTCCTATGGCAATATTTTTCCCTTTATTTACATTTTTAGAAGATTTAGGGTATTTGCCAAGAATCGCATTTAATATGGATGGCTTTTTTAAAAAATGTTGTTGTACAGGAAAGCAAATGATAACAATGTGTATGGGCTTTGGTTGTAATGCGGCAGGTGTTGTTGGTTGCAGAATTATAGATTCTCCAAGAGAAAGATTAATTGCAATTATTACAAATGCATTTGTTCCTTGTAATGGAAGATTCCCATTTTTAATTGCAATTGCAAGTATTTTTATTGCTGGTAGCATTAGTGGTTTTGCAGGCTCAATTATATCTACAATAGCTGTAATTTGTGTTATTCTTTTAGGAATTTTTATGACTCTTGTGGTTTCTAAAATTTTATCTAAAACAATTTTAAAAGGTGTTCCTTCTTCTTTTGTTTTAGAACTTCCACCATACAGGAAACCACAATTTGGTAAAATACTAATT